>Ga0210057_1007354_pt1 | contig 13385 bp, 16 predicted proteins | sample CryGeyCG2114_010_2_FD_183968 | JGI IMG/M metagenome (GOLD analysis project Ga0210057, IMG submission 183968) | Groundwater microbial communities from aquifer - Crystal Geyser CG10_big_fil_rev_8/21/14_0.10 (SPAdes) (version 2) | ecosystem: Environmental > Aquatic > Deep subsurface > Groundwater ... | reverse complement strand
TTTTCTTCATTCAAAGCCTTTTTCTTTCCTTTCACTTTAACTAAATTAGCAAGTTTAGTTTCATATTTTATTCTATCCTGGATTGTCTCTCCAAGCTTTTTCTCATACTGAATCATTGCCTGTTCATACTCCTCCATAGACATATGATTTTTATCAAATGCCTCTCTCTGCACAACCTTCATTAGTTCTAATAATAATTTCTCCTCCTCACTAAGCAGTTTTAGTTTTCTCTTATAAATCTGTCTTTTTGTAACTAAAGAAGCCCCAAAACCGAAGACTCCTAAAACGATTAAAATTCCCAAAGACTGAATAGGATGATTCTTCACACTGTAAATCAAATTAAACTCTCCTTTAACTTCAAGGGCATATGTAAGTTTTGCTTCTTCTAATTTTTTTAAAGCTAAAATATAATCTCCTCTTTCATAAATAGTTTTACCTAAGTATAATAACTTCTTTGTCTCATCAGCTTTAATCCCGTTATTCTCTGCATCTTTAATCCCTTTTTCAAGTTCATTAATTATCTCCCTTGACTTGAATGCAGAATCATAAATCTCCTTTATTTCCTCATAATTGGATTTTACTCCAAGGAAATCAACATTACTATAAGAAATATTTATTTGATTAAATAATTCTGTAACTTTGTCCATTTCCATTCCAGACTGATTCATTTCCAAAATCATTTTCTCGGATTGACCTATAAATTTATCAGCACTCTCTCTTGTAACTTCAACTATATACAATGTGACTTTTTTATCCTCTCTATAATCATATTTTGTATTGTTTTTTTCTAAAATTCCCTGAATAGAAAAAGTAAGGAGATACCTTCCTCTTGTAAAATAAGCAGGGGCAGTTATTTTCACATTAATGTACTTTGATTCTCCTGGATTAATCTGGCTTATTTCAGTAGGGCTTATTGAAATATATTCAGAGTTAATTCCATCAACAGAAATTTTTAAGTTTTTCTTTGTACTAGAATATTTATTATCTAATTCTAATTTAAATTCTTGTTCTTCTCCTCTTAATAATTCAAAGGAATCTTTAGTATTTTCATATTCACTATTTGCTGCACTTCCTCCTCCGCCCCCTCCAGATGAAGTAGAAGGTGTTGTGATAGTTGTTGTAGCCTGAGGACAATCAGGATCCTGCTCATAACCGCAATCTAATACACAAATAGAATCAGTTGCATTATAACATAAGAAAGAAATCTCTGCTGAAGTGCTTAAATTCAAATTCCCATTTGCATCCTGAATTAAATCTCCTGTTAAATTCAATCCATAAGCAGTAAGATAAACTGTTTTAACTCCTGAAGTCATTGATGCTAAATCTGAAAATCCAACATTGATATTATTGTAATGAAAAGAATTATCAGTTATATTTACAAAACTTGTTGATAAATTTCCAGAAGAATTTGTCAATCCTGAAGGCAGAGTCCAGTAAAAACTGACATTATAAGCTGTGTTGTTTTCATTTACATCTGAGCTTCCCATTATATTTCTTAAATATGCATTTAAACTAAGATTTCCAGAAGTTAAATAAACTGAACTCGGATTAGATGTTATTGTCTGATACAAATAAGGTCCTGCTTGATTTGAAACAAGAGTGGCTGTCGTGTTTCTCTGTCCTGTTTCAGATCTTCCTCTGAATTCATTTGTTGAAATAATTACATTCTCCTCTTTTGTTTCAGTGAGGAATGTTGCATTTATTGCTATATTCTGAGAGGAGTTTGCAGAAATTGTATATGTATCAGATGGTTTTACATAATCATTGTCAAAATATATTCTGCCTTCTGTTAAATCATAGGTTAATCTAAAATCCAAACTGCATCCTGTTGAATGCTCTGAATCTCCGGTATTGTTTATTGTTATGTTTCCTATTTCCTTGTTTATATCCCATCCAGCTGTTGAACTTAAATCTGATGTTGCTGTCCATGTGCAATCCCAAAAACTTTCTAAAGTGTAATTATTAGAATAACTAGAATCTCCAGCTGTATCATTTGCCAGTATTCTAAATGTAATATTTGATTCATAAGATGGAAGAGGCAGAGTTGCATTTAATATTGTATAACTGGATTTTGCAGTTGTGTTTGCCATTGTAATATTGTTTTCTCCATAACCCCCTGTTGAATTTTTCCATTGCAAAATTGCGGTATCAAAATTATCATCACTATCTGAGATATTGACAACCACTCTAATGTTTGTGCTTGGATCTAAATCATCTGTTGAATTTGGTGTATATGACACTGATGTGAAAGTAGGAGCAGTATTTCCATTTATTCTTCTTGTTTCTGTGCTATTTATATTGCCTGCATAATCTGAAATAGAAACATTGTAAGTATAACTTTGCCCTACAACTAAACCAGTTTGAGTATATGTAAATAACCAACTTCCACCTCCTAAATCAGTTAAACTCTCGTTAGTTGAATTAAAAGTTATCAAATCTCCATTCCAGTTCCAAGTTACATTCTTCAAATTTTCCTCGGTTATTGAAACATTTACAGTAAAACTCCCCGAAGCTCCTGAATTATTCGCAGGAGTCGGGCTTACAAAATCCAGTAAAGGAAAAGTTATATCTAAATAAGTGTAATCTATTGTAACATTAAATAAGTAGGGAGTATAATTCTGGTTTTCTGTAAAGAATGTTGCTTTATATTGAAGATAACTGGCATTGTTTAAGGATGATAAATCAGAGAGTGTTGCATTCGTATAAACAGTTGAAAAATTTGCATCTGAGCAATCACTTAAAGAGCATGTTGTAAACTGAAAAGTAAGATTAAGAAAGTTAGTTGTTGAGCCGTCCGCAAAAACACCATAAATGGCCCCTCCAGTAGTATAATTAAGTTCTGCTGAAACAGAGGTCAAAGTGGATATGAATAATATAAATGCAAATAATGCAAAGTTCAGTTTTCTTTTTGTAAAAATTATCTTACATGACATTTTTAAAATACCTCTGATACAAATCATTTTTTAAAGCATAAGAATCTGCATGAGACATATAAGCTTCCCATGAGTTGAGGCTTTCCATTAACTTATCAAAACCAATGATTCCTAAACTATATTCATTAAATTTTCTTTTTGTATTTTTTAGGAATCTTTTAATGGTGCTTTTTCTAACCAATCTATGAGAACTAAAAATTCTATACCCAAGAAAATCTATCCCTAATGAAAGTGGAAAGATATTTGCCTTTTTTGGATGGAGTGTTAGTTTCATTGACGCAAGGTGTAAGCGGATATCTCCTTTTATTTGATGAATTTCTTGTTTTGATTCATGGAGTATAACAAAGTCATCCATGTAACGGACATAATATTTTATCTTCAGATTATATTTTACATATTCATCCAATTTATTTAGGTAGATATTTGCAAATAATTGAGAAGTTAGATTGCCAATTGGTATCCCTCTTTCTGAATTTGTGCTGTCTATTATTCCATCTAATAATTGCAATAATTTTTTATCTGCTATTTTTTCTCTTATAATCTGTTTTAAAATTTCATGGTCTACACTTAAGAAATATTTTGAGACATCACATTTTAGAACATAGTAGTTATCACCAGTTTTTCTCATAAATTTTTGGATTCTATTTATTCCTTTATGAGTGCCTTTTCCTTTTCTACAGGCATAAGAGTCATAAATAAACTTGAAATTAAATATTATTTCAATAACTGAACAGATAGCATGATGAATAATTCTATCTCTAAACGGCAAAGCAGAAATTTTTCTTTCTTTTGGCTCAAATATAATAAAGTGTCTGTACTTCCCTGTTTTGTAAGTTTGATTTTTCAGTTCATTTTGTAGTTTAAACAATTCATCCTCTAAGTTATAAGTAAATCTAAGAACTTCTTCTGAACCATTCTTTCCTCTTCTTGCTTTTAAATAAGCACTATAAAGATTCTCATATTTGCAGACTTCTTGAAATAAATTTTTATATGTTTTCATTTTATCTTTTGGATTATAAAAACCAACAGTGTTCAATCCGTTTACACATCATCTTACTAACTGCTGATTTTTTGGTTTAATATTTAGCTTGTCAGCTTGGATTTGGATTGATGTAGTTCTCTTGCACTGTTCATTGTCTCCGTAAAGACATTGATTCTGGCTTTGGGAACTATTGCAACAGCGAAAGCCAATGTCGCTGCCCGCATTCGTGGGACCACTGCCCAAACCCGCACAAAAAGGGCCCGCATTGGCCCCATTGTTCCAATTGCCACCACGTAGCACAGCACGCTGCTAATCACAATCCAACCCATTCCAATTAAGGAATATTAACGCACTTCTTGTACCAACCTCCCAGCATTCTGCCTATTTCATTTATTAAGTTAGAGCCATATTCATACTGATCAAAACTAATAAATTGTAAATCTTTGGATAGTCTAAAGAAGATTCTTAATTTATCTAATTCTAGAATAGCTTTTTGTAATGCCTGTTTTTTATCAAAATCGTTGTTTGATTGAATAATGCTTTCTAAAAAATTTAGGGAAGTATTTTCTATTTTTTGTGCCATGGTATATTTTTCAGATTTAGGGAATTTATTCAGCAAAGTATGAAGCCATTTAAGGAATTCATAAGTTTTATGGAATATTTTCATGTCTTCTATCATTTTAAAATCTCCTTGAGTATGATGAATTGGGAAAAATTGCTTCGCCCCCCCCCGATTGAAACGGGGGAAATCAGTCTTGGATATTTCTGTTATCATCTCCCCTTACCTTCTATTGTTCTTATCAATGAACTGCTCGCTCTAATGCACTCTTCTAATTTCATGCAGTATTTCTCTTCTGATTCTTTCTCAAATTGTTTGAGAGAAGTTAGAATTATTATTAGAGCTTGCATTCTGCTTATATTTTCCCTAGCTTTGTTATACAGGTTTGCCTTATCTTGTGTGTGGTATTTATTATAGCCAACAATAAGGTCAGTTATAGAGTTAGCTGATACTTCGTAGAGCATCCACCAAAGTTTTGTATGCTTGTTTTTTTCAGATTTATCAATTACTTCAAGCAATTCAATCACTATGGGCAATAAATGGATATATGCTCCTAATCTAGTAAAAGGCAAGCTCTCTTTTTCAAGTATTTCCTTTTTTTTAATTCTCAGCGAATTTTCTTCTAAACTCTTCATCTTCTCCAAGTATTCTTCAGTTGCCATTTTTTCTTCCATATTTTTATCCTCTTTTTTTCGCACTCGCCTTCGGCGATTTCTTTCTGGATTTCCAGATTCAAGGAACCAGATTAACTACGGCAACAGCGAAAGCCAACGGCGCCGCCCGCAACCGTGGGACCACCGCCCAAACCCGCACAAAAAGGGCCCGCAGCGGCCCCATAGCCCCAACCGCCACCACGCAGCACAGCTTTCCCTGTGACTGTTCCAGCTGAAAAGTAAGTTATATCATTTCCATATGTTGCTGTTCCTGCTGCCCCTGAAGTTGTAAATATGGTTCCATTCCAATAGCATGAAGTAGCACCTCCTGGACAAGGGTTTGTATAACCAACTGTTTCATTTGTCCATTCCCAAACATTTCCAGTCATATCATAGACTCCTTCTGATGAGTAGCAATTAGAAGCACCTCCTGACCAAGTTCCTGTATTACAAGCTTCTCCAGATTCATAACTATGATCAAGACAATAAGTATTTGAATCAACAACACAATAATAGCCTGAACTTGCTGACAATGTTGTGGGCAAGTTAAAATAACTTCCATTTAAATTAGCAGCAGCCAGCCATTCTTCATCAGTACATAAATGCTTTCCTGCATTTGAACATGCGATTCTTGCGTTATTCGCGGAAATTCCCACCCAAGGCACAACTCCTGCCTGTGACATTGCCTGCATTGTTCCAGGATTATTTCTGTTTGCAACATCAGTTGAATTTCCCATATCAGTAGAATTTGCAGAAGGCATACTCGCCTCATATTTATCAATGCAATATCCATTAAGCTTGTTAATATAAGCCATGCCTTCAGGACACTGAATTCTTTGATATTCCCAGCTTAGATTATTTAAAGAAACATTACTTCCTGTTGAAAAAATTTGGCTTGTATATGTTCCGTTGTTAAAAGAAAGATTAAGCTGAACTGCTCCGCTACCAACACTTGAATTATACTCAGTTTGGTTATAAGTCCCTAAATCAAAGTCAGACTGTAATTTATCTATAAATGTTAAAGCAAAAACTAAGGAGATAAATAAAAATACAATTAAAACAATCAATGATGTTTTTTTATTTAAAATCTTAATTTTTTTCATTCTCTCTTCCCATTTTTTGTTCTTTTTTTAAGAACAATTGTTATTGATGCTTTTCAATAAATTTTTTTATTTCCTGAATAAATTCATCTGCTTTATTAATTATCTCTTCGCACTCAGACTTATCAATGGATTCAACATCTCTATAAATAAAATCATTTCTCTTTTTTCTTATATTATCAAAATACTCAACCAAATCCTGATTAACACTAATTTTTCTTAAAAATTCAAACATATTTTTGTGATGTTCTTTTCCAACTACCCGGTATCCTAAAGAATTAATTAATTTATTCCCTGCCCTTAAAACAGCCTCGTAAGCAATTACAAATGACCAGTTAAAATCTATTTTAAGATTAAACTTTGAGTTTCTATATCTTTTTCAGAAAAATCCAGCCCAATGCTTTGTTTTTTCATTAATCTTTCTATTTTGTTTTCATTTAACAAGTTCTCGAAGTTCATTTTCATCTCCTATTACCATCCTTATTTTATTAGCAAAAACCTCTTTAACAAATCCGCTGTCTTTTTGTTCCTTTAGTTTTTCAATTGTCCATACCGAAGGGTTAATTTCTCTTTTAATTTTATCTTCAATAGGCTTTATTTTTTTATATAAATCAATGGATTTTATTTTTCCAATAACAAACAAATCAACATCACTTTCTATTTTATAATCTCTTCTCGCAAAACTCCCAAAAATAAAAGCATATTCTATTTTTTCTTTCTCCAATACTTCTTTTATGGGATAAAGGATTGCATCAGTTTTAATGAAAATGTCCTTCAAATTTTCTAAAATATTTGAATTTTTATTAAGCTTGATCTTATTACCTTCTTTTGTTATAATCAATATATTCTGCAAATTATCTAATTCTTTTTTAACAATTCCAGGAGAGATTTTTAGTTTCTTTGAAATCTCTCTTAAATAGGTTTCTTGTTTTTCAAAAAAAAGAAAATGCATTATCTTAACTCTATTCTTCGAGGTAAATAATTTCTCTATCATTTCTTTCCCTCCATAAACTCCATAATCCAAATCTCAATTTTCTTAGAAACCATAATTGCATTCTTCTCACAATAATCTTTAAACCCATCATAAACCTTAGAATCAAAACTAAGAGTCACCTTCTTTTTAACCATTCTCTAACTAAATTTTAGAGCTTTATAAATATTCCCATAGATTGCCTATACATCTTTAGGATATAATTATTTCTATATACTTCCATAGAAATATCATTACAAAAGGAACTTACTTTTTAATTATCTTCTTCCAAACCAAATAAGAATAAACAACACAAAACAAAGCAGTAAACAAAACAGGAATCAGAATAAACCAAAAAACATAATTAGGAAAAAACAGCCCAACCAAAGAAATAATCCCCGACAAAATAAACAACTTACTCCCGACTCTATGAGTCTCATCCCAAACTTTATCAGAGCTTAATGTCCACGGAGTTCTAATCCCAATAAACCAATTTCTCTTCGAATGTTTAATTAAAACTCCAATAAAAATAAACAAAACTCCAACTCCAAGAGGAATAATAAAATTAGTAGGTACTTCAATTCCAATATTCCACAAAATCAAATGAACTTGAATCAAGGAAAGAAACAAAATCATACTAAAAATAAATCCTTGATAATAATTCATAAATTTCTTAATATTATCCTTCAAAGGATCAATCAAAGGAATAACTAAAAATAAAAGAAAAATTCCAAGAGTAATCAAAGGAATCAAAAATATCCCAAAAAACTTCCCCATACTCCCATTTGGATTTCCATGAGCATCCCAATGAGAAACAATTCTATCAGGAAGTTGAGAATAAAAATAAATTGAAATTCCAAATAAAAGAATAATTAATATAATATTTAAAATTACTATCTTTTTCATAAACTAATTAAGATTAGAGATTTATTAAAGATTATTATTTTGCATTCTAACAAATTCCCTAATCTCATCTAAAAACAAATCACCAAAATTTTCAATTTTTAATTCACCAACACCTTCAATTTTTAACATTTCCTCTCTTGTCGAAGGTAATTTTTTAGCCATATTTTTCAAAACAGAATCATGAAAAATATAATAAGGAGGAACCCCTTTACTGTCTGCAATTCCCTTTCGAATATCTCTTAGTTTATTAAAAAGGTTTATTTCAGATTCATTCAAAAAAATTTCTTCATTTTCTTTTTCTACAATAGTTGTATTTTTTACCGAGTTTAGAAGATTCACTCTCTCCATAATTTTTTCAGAAGATTCTTTTATTAAATTATCTAATTCCTCCAAAGTATCAGATTCAACATGCAAATTACCTACATACCATTCCCCCTTAGCAGTCTGCTTTAATTCAACATCATATTTCTTTTTTTCCATTAAATAATAAACAAATAGGAATATATAATCTTAATTATTCATCTCCTCATATTTCTCTCTAATCAAATCCTTAAACCTCTCAACTTGTTCAGCCGGAATCCATCCCCCCGCAGCAGCCTTATGTCCCCCACCAGAAGAGTTAGGAATTTCAGCAGTTAATTCTCTAAGTAATCTATTCACATCCTTTTTCTGATCCTGCCTTCTAGCAGAAATCCCAAAAATACCATTATCATTCTCCTTAATAAAAACAATTGTTTTGTCTTTATGAACCATACTAACTTTACTAATAACAATTGATTTAATTCTAAACTTAGGATTAAATTGATAAACCCACAAATCTCCAAATTCCTCGTGATTAGTTTCAAAATCATTAGTGAAAAAATCAATCTCCTCGTCAACTTCTATTCCAAAACTTTCCAAATATTTCAAATTATCAATAGATTTAGCTTTCATAAAAGCATCAAAAACTTCTTTCTCATTTCCTCCAAAATAAATCAAAGCAGAAGCTAATTTCTTAGTCATCTCTTCCAAAAGATCTCCAGAAACAACTTTAGGCAAATTAAAATCTTCATAAATCTTATCTCCCTTTCCCTCATATTTAAAAAATAAATCAGACATCAATCCAAAACTAACAATCCATGAGGGGATTTTCTGTATTTTTGAAAACAAATAATAAGACATATAACACGCAGGAATCTTAGATTCACACTTAATATAAACAGTCTTTGCAGAATTATGATCCTTATCAAACGGATGATGATCCAAAACAAGGATATCAGCAAATTTATTTATTTCCCTAACATTTTCCTCATCATTATCTAGATGAAAATCAAATACAAACAGCTTAGTAATTTTATTTTTCTTTAATTTCTCAACATGTTTTCCTAAGTTATTAACACCATAATCAGACAAAATAACTAAATCAGGATCTAAAACCTTAGCAGCACTTACAGCAGAAGTAACCCCATCTAAATCTGTATGAGAAATAATTGCTACCTTATCTTCTTCATCAATCTCAGACATAAAATAATAGAACTTATCTTCACTTCCTAATATAAACTCAGGTTTCATTTTTTCTCCAATAACTCCCCCTTAATTCCCACCTCCCCACACTTCTTCATAAACAATTCAGCATCTTGTTCACTTCCAACAATCTCCCCGTAATGCATTGGAATAGTAATTTTAGATTTAACATACTCAGCAGCTTTAACAGCCTCTTCAACATTCATAGTATAAGTCCCACCAATAGGAAGTAATGCAATTAGATTCTCCCTATTAATCTCTTTCATCTCAGGAATTAAATCAGAATCGCCGGAGTGATATACAGAAACATTGCCAAAATCAAAAACATAACCCATCCACCCCTCATCAGCAGGATGAAATCCTTTATCAATATTATAAGCTTTAACACTCTCAACTAAGAAATCTCCTCCATCAATCTTTTGTCCAGGCTCCATTAGTTTAATTTGAATTTTAGGAACAAACCTTATGACCTTACTTTGACAATCAGCAGGAATAACAACAACAGTACCATCTTTAATTAATTTCTCAATATCCTGAATAGAACAATGATCATAATGCGAATGACTAATAAAAATATAATCAGCTTTCTCTTCACTTGCAGAATTAGATATTTTATACGGATCAACATAAATTACACTCTTTCCGTCCTTAATCTGAAATCCTGCATGCCCTAGCCAATTCAAATCTATACTCTCAATTTTCATAAATCAAAAAACTATCTTCTCTATTTAAATTTTTATATAAAAACTAAAACTCCATAGTACTCTTCCACCCCCCCAGCCTAACATCTCCTTTTTTTAGTTTTTTATCAACCATCTCCAGCTCCTCCCAAATCCCCCCGATCATATCATAATTCTTAGCTTCCTCTAAACTCACCCAAGCAAAATCAGTCAAAGCATTATCTAACTTAACATTCTCCTCAACAGGAGTAGCATACAAACTAACAACTAAACACGGAATCCCATCATGTCTCACATAAACTAAGCTTGTAACATACCCTATATCTTCTATTTCCAAGCCAACTTCCTCATTTACCTCTCTTTTTAAAGAATTTTCAAGAACATTATACCAAACATCTTCTACATCCTTCTTAGTTAAAGCATAATCCAAAACTTCCATCTTCCCCCCAGGAACAGTCCACTTTCCAGAAAATTCCTTCTCCCAATCAGCTCTCTTAACAATTAAATATTTCCCCGCTTTATTAACTAAAATCCCAGTCACAACAATATAATGGGATTTATTCCTATCATAATTCATATATTAAAAAATTCTAACAATTATTTAAATATAATTGAGATTTATTATATATTATTAATGTCTAACTATATCAACAACTTTCAGATTATACTTCCTGCTCAACTCTTCAACCTCTTTTTTAATCTTATTATAATACTCTTCAGAATTCAAATAAATCAAATCCAAATTAATTCCATTCTTTTTCAAAAAAGGAACAAAATCATTCGCTATATACCTCTTTGTATTCAACAACTCAACCCAAACATAATCAACAAATTTCAACTCTCTAAACAACTCTTCTAAATCAGTAATCCCAGGAATAACAGGAGAAATAAAACCAAAAACTTTAATCCCACTTTTCTTAGCTTTTTTCAACACTTTCAATCTAGCAGAAGAAGGAGAAGCAAAAGGCTCAATCAATTTAGATTTCTTATCATCTAATGTATTAATTGACATTCCTAATTCAACATCTAATTTATTCAGCAAATCAAAATCTCGCTTAACAAGAACACTCTTAGTCAGAATCTCCAAATCAAACTTATCTTTATACTTAATAATCTTCTCTAATATTTTTCTAGTTAATCCATACTTCTTCTCAATAGGCATATAGCAATCACAAACACTACTCATCCAAATATGTCCTCCCTTGCTTTTCTCCAACTCCTTATCTAACAAATCAGCACAATTAGATTTAACATAAACAAACTCCCCCCACTTCTCTTTTATATTCTGAAATCTCCTAATAAAAGAAGCATAACAATACTTACACCCATGAGAACACCCTGTATACGGATTAACAACATAATCAGTAAGCTTACTCTTAACTAAACATGATTTACATTTAATTTCTTTAACTATCATTAACTATCAAATCTCTTAATTTATTTAAACCCTTTTTTCTTAAAAGAATAATGGAAACAAAAATAATTTCCATATACACAAAAAAGGAAGATATTAAAAAGATAACAACCAATTTTAAAGAAAAATCTTTTGATTCCCTTAAGAAACATCCCCATCTTGAATTTTCAATCATGGAAAAAGCAACAGATATTGAACTGATAAAACAAACATATTCAAAATTTGATACAATCAAACATATAGAACTAAGAGAAAATGCTAAGGGTCAAAAGTATTATAGCATTAATTATGAGTTAGAAGATAAAACCTATATTGTGATTGGTATTTCTAATGATTTCAATTTAGTGATAAATGCTTTCCATGGAAAAACAAACTATAAAAGATTCATAAAGAGATTAAGAAAAAACTACAAAAATAGATTTATTTAACACATAATTGAGGAACATAAACTCTTCCCAAAGGGACAGGTATTTCTTTACCTTTATACAAAATATCAATCCGGATGAATAAGCTACATTCCTTAGTTACAATCTGCATACTTACTGCCTCAAAATTTTCTAAAATCAAAGGATCAATTCCAGATTCAGATAAAAAAATAGAAGCATTTTGTATATTCACAACAACAATTTTTCCGTTTCCAGTCAGTCCAAAAATCAAATCCCCAAATTTAAAGTTTTCTTTGATATTTTCATTTTTCTCTCTGCAAGAAATTAGTAAACTATCATCAAAATCATTATAACTTGCTTTACATATTTTTTTCATGATTAACTAACCAAATCAAAGATTATAAATCTTACCCTAAACTAACTTCATCAACATCACTAGCCAACCACCCCCACCACGGATTCCTCACAGAAACAACTTCCCCTCCTTGAGCAGAAACATGAGCTTCAACTCTCTCTTTAACAGGAATAAAACCAAACAATCTAGCTCTCTTCATAACCCTTACTTGATAATTTCCATCTTCATTCAATTCTATTTCCTCACTTGCATTTAATCCAAATCTTTGCTTAACTCTTTCCCTAGCTTGATCAGGCAATACTTTCAATTCCTTAGTAATATTTCCTCTAAACTGACCGTATAAAGTACCATTACTCTTATACAAAACAACATCAGTTGTCATATTTACCTCTTTAGTCTGAACAATAATATTTCCAGATTTCCCAGCCTGAATAGTCAAAGTTCTAGTTCCATTCTCTAATTCACATCTAGTCACGCTCCCAACACAAGTACAATCATCTGCACATTCACTCTCCCCTTCAACATAAGCTCTTAATCTATTTCTTTCCTGAACAGTTTGCGCTGTATCAGATTGAGGATTCCCGTCATCTTCCTCTTCTTCATCTTGCTCAGTATCACTTCCTACAATACAAGCTCCATCTTCACAACCATGTTCACATTCATATTCTGTAGTAATACTCCAATCTCCTCCACAAGAATATTCTACCAAATTATCATCATCCAAACAGTAATCAGAATCAATTCCACATGATACTCCTGTATCTCCACAATTCATAGGAACAGAACCAAATAGATAATAATTCAATCCCCCATCGCTATCTGTACATATTTGGGTTGTCGAAGTATCATCTCCAACATTTCCGTTTCCAGAATTCCCATCTTGCGCAGCCAACCCCACCCCAATTAATAAAATTCCTAAAATTAGAGTAGTAAATATTTTCTTC
>Ga0210057_1007353_pt1 | contig 13388 bp, 7 predicted proteins | sample CryGeyCG2114_010_2_FD_183968 | JGI IMG/M metagenome (GOLD analysis project Ga0210057, IMG submission 183968) | Groundwater microbial communities from aquifer - Crystal Geyser CG10_big_fil_rev_8/21/14_0.10 (SPAdes) (version 2) | ecosystem: Environmental > Aquatic > Deep subsurface > Groundwater ... | reverse complement strand
TATTCTATCAAACTTTACTGAATTGATAAAATTTGCTAATTTAATAATAGTTGGGCTCGTAGCTCAGCGGTTAGAGCGTTGCACTCACATTGCAAAGGTCACTGGTTCAAATCCAGTCGAGCCCACCAAAACCAGACGTTCAGATTTTTCGGCAACCATTTTTTGGGCGGCGCACAGCGCCGCCCAATGATTTTGCGGCTCGCCGCGCACAGCGCGGCTCGCCAAGCGCAGGTTCGAGCCAAAGATTTCTTTGGCAGCAACCTTTTTCTCTAAAAGGTTGCTATCCCTTGCGATTTTTTCTATATTTTGAGCGTAATTTATCCAATTTCTCATCGGTTCGAGCCAATCATTCTGCTTTTGTTCAAAACGGACAATTTTCTCTTCCAGTGATTTCTTTTCAGAAAGGAGTTTTGCTTTTTCTTGACGGTAAATTTCCCGCTCAATATCTTGTTCCAAATAACCATTAAGAAGTCGCTGAAGTTTAGTTGTGATAACTTTAATTTTCTCTCCACTTTCTTGAACAAAAGCAGAAACGGATTGGACGAACTTCTTTTTATCATTTTCAAGTTTCGCCTGTAATTTTTCCGCCCAATCCGGACGCAAAGAAACTTTTTGAAGCAGGGAGGAAATTTGTTTGTCCAATTCCTCTTGGCGAATACAGGGCTCGGGACATTTGATTGTTTTGTTTTTCTTGGTGCAGTGATAATAAATGTAATCATGGACATTTCCATTTTTCTGTTTTTTAACCCTATATTCGCCAGTTATCATCATACCGCAAGTCCCGCATTTTAATAACCCACAAAATACTTGCGGCTCGGTGGTGGATTTATGTCTCGGTCGTCCTCTCTGCTTCAAAACTTCCTGTACTTTATCAAAAAGTTTCTTTGCGATGATTGGCTCGTGCTTGCCCTCATAAACTTCTTTAGCATAGCGAAAATGTCCGTAGTAAAAGGGATTTGTCAAAAGATATTTTACTCTGTCTTTGTGCCAGATTTTTCCGCTTCTTCGCAAAATTCCATTTTGCGCCAAAAAGTTGGCAATATTCTCAAGGCAAGAATTATTTTGCGCATAAAGCTCAAAAGCTTGTTTGATAATTTTTGCTTTCTTTCTATCCACAACAACTGTTTTTGTTCTCGGGTTGTTGATATATCCAATCGGAGCCGGTCCCGGATATTCTCCTCGTCTAACTTTTTGGCGCAATCCTCTACGGACATTTTCGCTCAATGAATCAATGTAGTATTTGCTTTGCCCAAAAGCGATATTTAACATAAATTTTCCTTGCGGCGTTGGCTCAAACCAGAATTGAGGAAATTTCAACCCTGAAATACGCCCGCAATCAATGAGATAAATGATTTTTCCACCGTCAACAGAATTGCGCGCCAACCTATCGGGGTGCCAAGCCAAAATTCCATTGACTTCGCCTTTTTCAATTCGTTTTATCATTTCGTTAAAAATCGGGCGGCCCGGAATTTTGGCTGATTGTTTTTCAATAAATTCCCCCACAATATTAAGATTGTTTTGTTTAGCAAAAGCGCGCAATTCTGTAATTTGCGCTTCAATAGACAAAACTTGTTTATCCTCAACATCGGTGGATTTGCGGGCGTATAAAAAGAATTTTTGCATATTATTTTTTGATTAGTTTATTAAAATTTAAATGGCCGCCCCGGTTGTACTCAACTCAAGTCACCTTGAATTGACCGAGACGGCCATCAAAAAAGATGACTTGCACAAGTTGAGTACATCTACATTATAGCAAAAATTCTTTTTTGGGCAAAATAGAGTAGGAGGGGAATTCAAATGAATCCCCCGTCCCCTCATCGAACCGTGCGTGCAGATTTCCCGCACACGGCTCACCGATACCGTTGCCCCTTAGCAGGGAAAGACGGTATGCTAAGGTCAGAAAGAAAACACAAACCAAGGTCTCTGAAGTATTGATTGGGATAACTCAAACTAGCTTTGAGAGAAAGGGCTCTTTTCTTCATCTGGAAAGAACGCAATCTCATTCTAATCCAGCCATCCAGGTCTTGAAACTTTCCCTTAACATCTCCAATACAGAAATACAAACCCCATCCTCTAATGATGGGGTTTAACTTTTCAATAACCATTTTAACATTTCTTGGTTGTTGTCTTCTGGTAAGGTAGGTTATCTTTTCCTTAAAGGATTTGGTTGCCCTACTCCGTGGTCCTTTTCGATGAATACCATCATAATCCTTAAACCAGAATCCAAGAAACTCAAAGCCTTCCTGATGACTGACAATTCTGGTCTTTTGGAAATTGAGCCTGAGTTTTCTCTCTCTGAGTAAGTCTTCCGCTAGCTGTTTAGCTTTCTCTGCCTCCTCTCTGATTTTGGTTAGGATTATCCAATCATCGCAATATCTGATTAACTTGTAGCCTGCCTTGGCTATTTGCCAATCAAAACTATTGAGATAAATATTGGAAAGCAAAGGAGAAATGACTCCACCCTGAGGAGTACCAGTAGTTTGATAGACAACCTTTCCTTCTTCCATTATTCCTGCTTCCAGAAATTGACGAACTAGGTTAAGAATACTACCATCGGCAATTTGGGTGTTAAGTTCATCTATCAACAGCTCATGGTCTAGAGTTCCAAAGAAATCTTCAATGTCAGCATCTACTATCCATTGATAACCTTGGGTCAGGTATTCCTCTATCTTTCTGACAGCCTGATGAGGGGAGCAGTTTGGTCGGTATCCATAACTGGAGCAGTGAAAGATTTTCTCGAAAATGGGCTGTAAAATGTTCAGGAATGCCTGCTGAACAACTCTGTCCCTAATAGCTGGTATTCCTAATGGTCTCAGTTTTCCATCAGGTTTAGGAATTAAGACTCTCCTCACTGGCAGTGGCTGATAAGTCTTTTGCTGAAGAGTTCTTGAAAGCTCTCGGATGTTAGAATCTAGATTTTCCTGATATTGCCAGAGTGAGACTCTATCCACTCCACCTGCTCCTTTGTTCTTCTTTACCTCAAAGAAGGCCTTTCTGAGGTTCTTTTCCAGAAAGACCTTATCATAGAGACTAAACCATTTATGGTTTAGGTTAATGCTTTCGACCTTGAACATACCCTCTTCAACCTTCTTGGATGACTACCATTGGTTGTCTATAGCCCTCTTGGGCAATATTAACCTTTTAGGTTAGCCATCTTTGAAGGTTTCGGTAAAGTAGAGTCCCTTGGCCCTTCAACAGGCTACTATGGACTCATCTGACTTCTCAGTTAGCTTTGCTAAATCCTTATCTATTTTGATTTAACTTACTCAATTAGAGACTGACTGAGATCTCCCTGGGTCATTTAAGAAGTTATTTGTCTCCATCCCCACTCTAATCACCCTCTGGGTCACTGGCTCGGTATTTGTCCTTCCCTGTTTTTATGGCAGGTCGGAACCCCCAGAAGGCCACCACCAGTTCAGATTTCCTTTGGGGCTGGAAAACCGCCTCCAGTCCTTTCAGATTCTGCCTTACGGCAGACACCCTGACCTTTGACTTCTTATCCTCGCCGAGCTTCCTTCGAGTAAGATAAGATTTTCACTTATTTACTTCTTAAACTGCCAGGCACACGCAAATACGAAATCGCAAGGGATTTCGAACCTCTGTTTGGCGAGCCGCGCCGTGCGCGGCGAGCCGCAAAATCATTGGGCGGCGCTGTGCGCCGCCCAAAAAATGGTTGCCGAAAAATCTGAACGTCTGGTTTTGGTGTATTTATACAATTCCGCTCGAACTCATTTTATCAAAAATTCCTGAAAAAAGCCAATGCCCGCCGCCCGCTGGGCGGCGGGCAGGAAAACCCGATTGGCTCGCGGGCAAAAAATTTCCTCCCCCCTCGCCCTCTCCATTTTTTGCCCGCTCGTCGTTGGCTGAAATATAATAATTTGATTATTTTCTAAAATTCAGGTAATATATCTTTATAGAAGATAATAAACTATAAAATTTTTAAGAAATTTATGAAAAAAATGGAAGAGAATTTATTTGACAAAAAAAAATCTAAGAGTATAATATCTAAAAGGGGAAGGAGGCTTAAAAATTCCCCTGATGGTACATTAACAATTTTTAGGAAGGAGGCAAAAAAAATGGCTGAACAACAGAAAAAACCACAATCTGAATGGCTGATTATTTCTCCGAATGGATCAATAGTAAAAGTAGATGATTTTAATTGGAAAGGCCATGATGAGTTATTGGCTTTTTATCGCCATGAAAGCTCGGGCTCTCGCGAAGTGAAACAAGCTCCCGCTCATGTAAAGATGATGCAAAGTTTGGAATTGGTAGATTATGAACCGGCTGCTGATGCGGGTAATTTCCGGTGGTTGCCAAAAGGACATTTGATCAAGCGCTTATTAGAGGAGCATGCTTCAATAATTGTTCGAGAATACGGCGGAATGCAGGTTGAGACTCCAATTATGTATGACTTTAACCATCCTCAATTGGGAAGTTACCTTAAACGTTTTCCGGCAAGACAGTATCAACTTTTAAGCGAGGAAAAAAAATACTTTCTACGTTTTGCGGCTTGTTTCGGTCAATACCTAATTATGCATGACATGCAAATGAGTTATCAGCATCTACCTATTCGCCTGTACGAATTGACTCACTATTCTTTTCGACGAGAACAAACAGGAGAATTGGCGGGATTGCGACGCCTACGAGGATTCACAATGCCGGATATGCATACTCTTTGTGGGGATGTAGAACAGGCGAAAGAAGAATTTTATCGGCAGTACCTTCTCTGCAAAAAATGGATGACTGATCTTAGACTTGACCATGTAATGGCAATAAGGGTGGTAGAAGATTTCTTTGACCAACATAGAAACTTTATACTCAATATGGTCAAAGATTTTGGTCAGCCAATTCTTTTTGAGAAATGGAAGCAGCGTTTCTTCTACTTTATCCTCAAGTTTGAGTTTAATGTAGTTGATGGCCAGAAAAAAGCGGCCGCCCTTTCGACCGTACAAATTGATGTTGAAAATGCAGAAAGGTTTAGTATTCAGTATGTCGATAAAAATGGTAAGCCGCAATATCCACTTCTTCTTCACGCCTCTATTTCCGGGTCAATAGATCGTAACCTCTATGCTCTTTTAGAGCAAGAGGCGAGAAAAAAACAAAGAGGGGAAATTCCGAACTTCCCATATTGGCTCTCGCCAGTGCAAGTACGGTTTATACCAGTGGCCGATCGACATCTACAACATTGTTTTAATCTCGCTTCGCAATTACAGGCTCGGGTAGAAATTGACGACAGGAGCGACACTGTTCCTCGAAAAGTTCGTGAAGCCGAGGTTAATTGGGTCCCTTTTATTGTCGTTATCGGCGATAGAGAGATAGAGAACGATGTGCTTTCTTTAAGGGAGCGAGGCTTTCCGCAGCAAAAGGAGATGAAAATTAACGAACTCCAGAAACAGTTAGCCCAACTTCAGGGAGATAAGCCATTTGAGCCCTTAGGTTGGCCGAAACAGGTTTCAAGACAGCCTCGATTCCGCTAAAGCAAATGGGAGATGAAATAGTTTCATCTCCCATTTTTTATTTTTATACTATTTATTTTTTTCTTATAAGGAATTTATGTTTAGCTGTTTGGAAACAAAAACTGGTAAATGTTGAGGAATTTTTGGATATTCTTTAAGCCTACTTTCTAACTCCTTAATAAATCGAGTTATAGTTGTAACTATTTGGTTTCCGTTTCTAATTCTTAAGCTTATATTTCCTGATTTAATTTCTTTCTCGCCGATTACAATAACATAAGGAATCCATTCTTTTTCAGCGTTTCGAATCTTTTTGTTGAACTTTAGCTCCGTGTCATCAATATCGACTCTAAAACCAAATTTTATAAATTGTTCTGATATATTATTACAATAATCAACAAAAACATTATCTGTAGGAATTATTCTAACTTGAACAGGAGAAACCCATATAGGCAACATGGGTTTTTTATTTTCTTTTTCTATCTTAATGGCTCTATCAAATAAAACAATGAATAATTTTTCCATTCTGCCAGTTGTATTACCATGTATAATATCAACAAAGCCCCTATCTTTTATTTGAATATTAAATCTCTTGCCGTTAATATTATCAAGTTGCAGATCGGCATAGTTTATAAATGTACCGTCGCTTATTCCATAAAAATACTGAAATTGCAAAGTATAATAATTTGGGCTTGTTTTATAAATATTAAATAGAATGGGTTTTTTGCAGATCTCGGCCATCTCACGCAGGTATTTCTTTTGTTTTTTGAAAAAGCTTTCTTCAATATCGCAAGAAATAAACCACTCACCACAAATCTCATCCATAACTCTTGAATTTATTGCATGTACATGTCTAATTTCTTTAAGGGCGTTGGAAGTGAAAATATGATAATCTTCAATAAAAGAAATTCTAGGTCGTTTAAGCCTGTTTATTTCACCCATCTTCTCACTTCTAAAAATGTCGCCCGATGAATAAATCTTTAATGGATCGTATTTTTCGGGTATTTCCGCATTTCTTAAAAACGAGAAAAGCACTGGATCAGAAGCATATCTTAAAAAAATATCTTTGCTAGTTGAAATACCCATTAACCTCCTTCCAAATTTATCGACTAATTCATTTATATCTTTTTTACCTCTTTTAAAAAAATACGGCAAACCTAATCTGGTAAATCCTTCTTTTTGCATTTGTATCATTATATAAGCATGAATGATATCGTAAAGAATAACTCCTTTTGGTAAATAAAATAAGGCGTCTTTAATCTCTTTAGAAAAAACAATATATCCTTTTTCTATGGCCAATTTAACATACTTATAGTCCTTATCTTTTTTCAGTAGTTTTTTTCCTGAGCGTTTTAAAACGAAGTTTCTAAAATCAGGATACTTTTTAGAAGAATTAATTAAATTACCTTTATCACTACTATAAAAATTTGGATCTTCCGGAAACATTACTATTAAATCTAAAAGTTGTGTTTTTTTACTTTGCATTTTAATGCATTTAATTAAAAAGAGTTCTCGGTTTTTTGCCAAAAAACAATATATTTTTCTATTAGATTAATTAAGTAAAAAAATAATATCCCTCCTAATGCGCTCATAATTATAGCGGCGAACATCTTCACAGTTTCTAAATGATATGTTGAGGTTAAAATTATAAAACCAATTCCTTCTTTTGCTCCAACAAATTCTCCTACTATTGCGCCGACAACAGCCAATCCGGTTGAAATTTTTAGAGCTGAGAAAATATAAGGCAATGAGTTTGGTAATCTTAATTTGATAAAAATTTGATGTTTTTTAGCAGAGAATGATTTCAATAAATCTAGATAATCTTTATCAACAGATTTTAACCCTTTAACTGTATTTACTAAAATTGGGAAAAAACAAACAACAGCCGATGCGACGATTTTAGAAATTATTCCTGTTCCAAACCACAAAACCAAAAGTGGAGCCATGGCTAGAATGGGTGTAGTTTTTAATGCGATAGCGTAAGGGTAAAGTCCCTTTTCCGCGGTTTCTGAATGAGAAAAAATTACTGCAACAATAAATCCTAAGGTATTACCAAGCAAAAAACCAATGGCCGCCTCCAACATTGTAATCCCCGTATGTTTTAAGAGAGAACTAAGGTTTTTTGCAATTTCAGAAAATATTTCTGTTGGCTTTGGTAGAAGATACTCCGGGATGTTAAAAATAAAAACAAAAGCTTCCCAAGCTACTAAGATCCCTAAAAAAAATGAAATGGGAAGAAAAATCTCCCCTAATCTTTTTTCAATAATTTTCTTACGCATTCTATTAACTCAATGTATTTTTTAGAATATTTTATTTCAGGAGTTCTTGATTTCGGTAAATCAACCTTTATTATCTCCTTAACTGTGGCGGGTCTTTCAGATAAAACAATAATCTTATTAGATAAAAAAATTGCTTCCGGTATTGAATGAGTAACAAAAATCACGGTTGAAATTATCGACCTTTCTTCTTCCAATATTCGTAAAAGCTCAAGATTCATCTTATCTCTTGTAATTTCATCCAGCGCACCAAATGGCTCATCCATTAATAAAACTGAAGGTTCAAAAGTCAATGCTCGTGCTATTGCTACTCTTTGTTGCATCCCTCCGCTTAATTCATTGGGATAGAAATTTTCAAAACTTTTAAGACCTACCACTTCTAATAATTTTCGTGGAGAATTCCACGAACCTTTATAGTTTAAAATCTCTAAAGGAAGCTCAACATTTCTTAAGGCATTTCTCCATGGCAATAAAACAGGATTTTGAAAAACAAGCCCAAACTCTCTTCTTTTCAGGGCGGTTTCAACAGAACTCTCCTTTATCATAATTTTCCCTTTTGTGGGTTTAACCAAGCCACTAATAATCTTTAGCAAAGTGGTCTTGCCGCAACCACTAGGACCAATTATAGAAACAAATTCTTCTTTATTGATATCAAAACTTATCTCATCTAAAACGTGGAGGCTGTTATAATATTTTGTAATCTTTTTAACCTCTACTATTGGCTTCATTGTAAAATTACTCTAAAATTGGGTTGTATAAAGACTATCTAGATCTAATGGGTTTTTTAAAATATTATTACTAATCAATAAATCATGCATTTCTTCTAAAACTTGTCTATCAATCATTCCTATCGGTTTATCATCGGGTCTTAAAAGTTCTAAGCTGGCTTGCATCATTGCGGTTTCGTGCTCTCTAGTAAGTTGATCGGAATACATTAAGGTATAATTTACTGCTTCATCTGGATGACTGTAAGCATACTCCCAACCTTCTAGCGTTGCTTTAACAAATCTTTTTACTAAATCAGGATTCTCTTTAATTATTTTTTCAGTCGTAAAAAGAGTATCGGCGTAAAAATTTACCCCATAATCTACCGGGTTAATTATGTAAGTTTCAAATCCTTTTTCTCTGGCTGTAACGGGTTGATTAATAATATACCCCTCATACGCATCAACTTGCCCCGTGAGTACCGGTGATATGTCATATGTAACTGGTACCCTTTCTACTTTTTCGATATCGATCCCTGCTTTTTTAAGCATAGCTTTAAAAAGAATATCTGAATTGCTGCCTATAGTAACTCCTACTTTTCTACCAACTAAATCTTCAGCAGAGTTTACGTCTTCATTTACCGAAAACCAAATTAAAGGATTTTTTCGATAAATTACAGCTAAAGCAACTACAGGAACGCCTTTTGCCCTTGCTTCCATTAATTGAGACATCCCGGTAACCCCGAACTGTTCCCCGCCCCCAGCAACCATTTGGATTGATGGAGATTCTGCTCCCCCGGGCGTTAAAATTACATCGATTCCTTGCTCTCTGTAAAACCCTTTTTGTTCGGCAGTAAAAAATCCTGCAAATTGTGCCTGATATATCCATTTTAATCTAACATAAACTTTATCTAGTTCTGTTTTTTGTTGTTTATTGTAGAAATTGACAACTGCAACAATAATTAAAATTATTATTAAGATTAGTATCAAAATTGTTTTTTTCATAAATTTCTTAAAAATTTTATAGTTTATTATCTTCTATAAAGATATATTACCTGAATTTTAGAAAATAATCAAATTATTATATTTCAGCCAACGACGAGCGGGCAAAAAATGGAGAGGGCGAGGGGGGAGGAAATTTTTTGCCCGCGAGCCAATCGGGTTTTCCTGCCCGCCGCCCAGCGGGCGGCGGGCATTGGCTTTTTTCAGGAATTTTTGATAAAATGAGTTCGAGCGGAATTGTATAAATACACCAAAACCAGACGTTCAGATTTTTCGGCAACCATTTTTTGGGCGGCGCACAGCGCCGCCCAATGATTTTGCGGCTCGCCGCGCACGGCGCGGCTCGCCAAACAGAGGTTCGAAATCCCTTGCGATTTCGTATTTGCGTGTGCCTGGCAGTTTAAGAAGTAAATAAGTGAAAATCTTATCTTACTCGAAGGAAGCTCGGCGAGGATAAGAAGTCAAAGGTCAGGGTGTCTGCCGTAAGGCAGAATCTGAAAGGACTGGAGGCGGTTTTCCAGCCCCAAAGGAAATCTGAACTGGTGGTGGCCTTCTGGGGGTTCCGACCTGCCATAAAAACAGGGAAGGACAAATACCGAGCCAGTGACCCAGAGGGTGATTAGAGTGGGGATGGAGACAAATAACTTCTTAAATGACCCAGGGAGATCTCAGTCAGTCTCTAATTGAGTAAGTTAAATCAAAATAGATAAGGATTTAGCAAAGCTAACTGAGAAGTCAGATGAGTCCATAGTAGCCTGTTGAAGGGCCAAGGGACTCTACTTTACCGAAACCTTCAAAGATGGCTAACCTAAAAGGTTAATATTGCCCAAGAGGGCTATAGACAACCAATGGTAGTCATCCAAGAAGGTTGAAGAGGGTATGTTCAAGGTCGAAAGCATTAACCTAAACCATAAATGGTTTAGTCTCTATGATAAGGTCTTTCTGGAAAAGAACCTCAGAAAGGCCTTCTTTGAGGTAAAGAAGAACAAAGGAGCAGGTGGAGTGGATAGAGTCTCACTCTGGCAATATCAGGAAAATCTAGATTCTAACATCCGAGAGCTTTCAAGAACTCTTCAGCAAAAGACTTATCAGCCACTGCCAGTGAGGAGAGTCTTAATTCCTAAACCTGATGGAAAACTGAGACCATTAGGAATACCAGCTATTAGGGACAGAGTTGTTCAGCAGGCATTCCTGAACATTTTACAGCCCATTTTCGAGAAAATCTTTCACTGCTCCAGTTATGGATACCGACCAAACTGCTCCCCTCATCAGGCTGTCAGAAAGATAGAGGAATACCTGACCCAAGGTTATCAATGGATAGTAGATGCTGACATTGAAGATTTCTTTGGAACTCTAGACCATGAGCTGTTGATAGATGAACTTAACACCCAAATTGCCGATGGTAGTATTCTTAACCTAGTTCGTCAATTTCTGGAAGCAGGAATAATGGAAGAAGGAAAGGTTGTCTATCAAACTACTGGTACTCCTCAGGGTGGAGTCATTTCTCCTTTGCTTTCCAATATTTATCTCAATAGTTTTGATTGGCAAATAGCCAAGGCAGGCTACAAGTTAATCAGATATTGCGATGATTGGATAATCCTAACCAAAATCAGAGAGGAGGCAGAGAAAGCTAAACAGCTAGCGGAAGACTTACTCAGAGAGAGAAAACTCAGGCTCAATTTCCAAAAGACCAGAATTGTCAGTCATCAGGAAGGCTTTGAGTTTCTTGGATTCTGGTTTAAGGATTATGATGGTATTCATCGAAAAGGACCACGGAGTAGGGCAACCAAATCCTTTAAGGAAAAGATAACCTACCTTACCAGAAGACAACAACCAAGAAATGTTAAAATGGTTATTGAAAAGTTAAACCCCATCATTAGAGGATGGGGTTTGTATTTCTGTATTGGAGATGTTAAGGGAAAGTTTCAAGACCTGGATGGCTGGATTAGAATGAGATTGCGTTCTTTCCAGATGAAGAAAAGAGCCCTTTCTCTCAAAGCTAGTTTGAGTTATCCCAATCAATACTTCAGAGACCTTGGTTTGTGTTTTCTTTCTGACCTTAGCATACCGTCTTTCCCTGCTAAGGGGCAACGGTATCGGTGAGCCGTGTGCGGGAAATCTGCACGCACGGTTCGATGAGGGGACGGGGGATTCATTTGAATTCCCCTCCTACTCTATTTTGCCCAAAAAAGAATTTTTGCTATAATGTAGATGTACTCAACTTGTGCAAGTCATCTTTTTTGATGGCCGTCTCGGTCAATTCAAGGTGACTTGAGTTGAGTACAACCGGGGCGGCCATTTAAATTTTAATAAACTAATCAAAAAATAATATGCAAAAATTCTTTTTATACGCCCGCAAATCCACCGATGTTGAGGATAAACAAGTTTTGTCTATTGAAGCGCAAATTACAGAATTGCGCGCTTTTGCTAAACAAAACAATCTTAATATTGTGGGGGAATTTATTGAAAAACAATCAGCCAAAATTCCGGGCCGCCCGATTTTTAACGAAATGATAAAACGAATTGAAAAAGGCGAAGTCAATGGAATTTTGGCTTGGCACCCCGATAGGTTGGCGCGCAATTCTGTTGACGGTGGAAAAATCATTTATCTCATTGATTGCGGGCGTATTTCAGGGTTGAAATTTCCTCAATTCTGGTTTGAGCCAACGCCGCAAGGAAAATTTATGTTAAATATCGCTTTTGGGCAAAGCAAATACTACATTGATTCATTGAGCGAAAATGTCCGTAGAGGATTGCGCCAAAAAGTTAGACGAGGAGAATATCCGGGACCGGCTCCGATTGGATATATCAACAACCCGAGAACAAAAACAGTTGTTGTGGATAGAAAGAAAGCAAAAATTATCAAACAAGCTTTTGAGCTTTATGCGCAAAATAATTCTTGCCTTGAGAATATTGCCAACTTTTTGGCGCAAAATGGAATTTTGCGAAGAAGCGGAAAAATCTGGCACAAAGACAGAGTAAAATATCTTTTGACAAATCCCTTTTACTACGGACATTTTCGCTATGCTAAAGAAGTTTATGAGGGCAAGCACGAGCCAATCATCGCAAAGAAACTTTTTGATAAAGTACAGGAAGTTTTGAAGCAGAGAGGACGACCGAGACATAAATCCACCACCGAGCCGCAAGTATTTTGTGGGTTATTAAAATGCGGGACTTGCGGTATGATGATAACTGGCGAATATAGGGTTAAAAAACAGAAAAATGGAAATGTCCATGATTACATTTATTATCACTGCACCAAGAAAAACAAAACAATCAAATGTCCCGAGCCCTGTATTCGCCAAGAGGAATTGGACAAACAAATTTCCTCCCTGCTTCAAAAAGTTTCTTTGCGTCCGGATTGGGCGGAAAAATTACAGGCGAAACTTGAAAATGATAAAAAGAAGTTCGTCCAATCCGTTTCTGCTTTTGTTCAAGAAAGTGGAGAGAAAATTAAAGTTATCACAACTAAACTTCAGCGACTTCTTAATGGTTATTTGGAACAAGATATTGAGCGGGAAATTTACCGTCAAGAAAAAGCAAAACTCCTTTCTGAAAAGAAATCACTGGAAGAGAAAATTGTCCGTTTTGAACAAAAGCAGAATGATTGGCTCGAACCGATGAGAAATTGGATAAATTACGCTCAAAATATAGAAAAAATCGCAAGGGATAGCAACCTTTTAGAGAAAAAGGTTGCTGCCAAAGAAATCTTTGGCTCGAACCTGCGCTTGGCGAGCCGCGCTGTGCGCGGCGAGCCGCAAAATCATTGGGCGGCGCTGTGCGCCGCCCAAAAAATGGTTGCCGAAAAATCTGAACGTCTGGTTTTGGTGGGCTCGACTGGATTTGAACCAGTGACCTTTGCAATGTGAGTGCAACGCTCTAACCGCTGAGCTACGAGCCCAACTATTATTAAATTAGCAAATTTTATCAATTCAGTAAAGTTTGATAGAATA
>Ga0210057_1007352_pt1 | contig 13389 bp, 16 predicted proteins | sample CryGeyCG2114_010_2_FD_183968 | JGI IMG/M metagenome (GOLD analysis project Ga0210057, IMG submission 183968) | Groundwater microbial communities from aquifer - Crystal Geyser CG10_big_fil_rev_8/21/14_0.10 (SPAdes) (version 2) | ecosystem: Environmental > Aquatic > Deep subsurface > Groundwater ... | reverse complement strand
AAATATTGCTCTATTGTATCATTTCGGCCAATTTGGTTTTTGTGTCCATAATCTCTAACATTCCAGTATGGCGGCGAAGTAACCATTAACTGAAAAAAATTATCAGGTAATTTTTTTAACACCGTTTCCGCATCGCCAATATAAATTTTATGAATTGTGGTTTCCATATTTTTTGGTTTTTGGGTGATATAATGGCAAAGAACCGACCTCCATCCCAATTTTTCCAGCTCTTGAGCTTTCTAATTCCGCTAACTGAAATAAGTGCGGCAGGCGACTCTTAATTTTATCTATCAACTTTTCATCATTAAAAATTTCTATTAGTTTACTTGACATATTTTTTTATTTTATTAATTCCTCAATTGAAACGCCCAACGCTTTGGCAATTTTTGCCATAACAAGCACAGAGGGTTTTTTAATTACATTACTCTCAATTTTCGTTAGAGTGGTATATTTCACGCCGGATTTTCTAGCAAAATCCTCTTGCGACAATTTTTGTTTTGTTCTGTGTTTCTTTATATTTTTGCCTATATTGATTTCATTTGCCATATTTTCAATAATTTGATAGTATGATAATGTATTAGTAGCGGGTCGTCCTTTCAATATAATGATACCAAATTAAAAAACTTTAATCAAATGAAATAATGAAAAGCCCGCTTCTGGCGTTCCGCTTTGCGGAACAAAGACAAAAAATTCAATTTTGCGTTCAAAATCGGGTGGCGAGCCCGCTTAGCGGGCGAGCCAAACGCTTCTTTTTCCAACTGGCGGGACACTCGGGTTAAGTACCCCAGTGAACGCCCCTTATAGAGGCATTATAGGACTTTTAGGACGATTTTGCCAGAGCTAAGCCGAGGCATGTGGGTCGGGGTCTTAAAATACGAGTGTCTCATTTTTTAAGATTTTGTTCGGAAAATGAGACAAATGAGACACTATTTAGGGGTATATTTTGGTGTCTCATTTATCGCATTTAAGTCCTCCCGACTAATGACCCCAAAAAAGAGGTGGAAGATCTCTCTCTGCGATCAGAAAGCTTGGCATGTCGAAAGTAAGTGTTGAGAATGTACCGTTCGGTGATACAACAACATAGTTATGCTTATCGGGTTTCGAATGTAAAGTAATTTGTTTTTTTTCACCGTTCTCGTCAAGCTCACTTGATATATACTCAAGGGGCCCGTAGAACGCGTGAATCAAGTGACAGTTCGGATTCCTCTCAAAAAACTCATCTACATCTCTACTGCTAAAGTTTGTGAAAGCTCTTAGATACACTAGCACAAACTCGGAATACTTGCCGGACAGTTTCGCAAGTTTAGCAACATCAACTGGTTCCGGAGCAATAATTTTTGCCTCTTTGAGACGCTGGTGATCTACGTATTCCTTAATCTGAAACGGAAAAATCGCGTATGTACTTGAGAGACGACCATCCTTCTCCCCGATCATCTCCACGGTAGCGTTAGGCTCGGATACGATCACGGCCGTATCCACCGATGTGGGTACTAGGGGCACTGCCACATGGACTAAACTATCTTTAAGGATTTTATTTTCGATAGTTTTTAAAAAAATAGCAGTGATAAATAACTCCTTTAGTTGTTGACCAGTTATTTTTTTTCCAGAGGATACCGATATACGATCATGCGAGTTTAAATCGAAAATTGCATCCGTAAGCACCTTACCATCAATACGAAAAGCAATAAGTTCACTGTCGGCAAACTTATGTGTAAGGGCCACATGGAAAATCTCGTCGTAAATTTTCTGCGAGTTTTGTACATCACTAAGACGATATCCAAATATTGGTTTCCATGGAGTTTGCATAATTATTGTTTAAATACGTTATCAATAATTGGTGAATTTCTATCTGAATAAGCGAATTCATGAATGCCTTTAAGTGATAACTCCTCTATCAAACTAACATTGATAGCTGGATACGTTGGGCTAATCTGACAAATATAATAAATGCAACGTGTCGGCGATATAGGAAGATATATTAATAAATCATTCTTCAACTCCCAAAAAAATGGACCGACCGATCTACCATTACTAAAATTAAATATTTCGGCTGGGCTGTCTGACAGAAAAAAGAACTTCGATCCTTCGGCGCACAATAATTTCAGCTCGCCAGAAAAGATATTTATCGATATGTCATCCGCTATCTGAGTAGACAGACGCAAAATTACGTTTTCCACGCCAGTAATTCTCGGTGTCGTTTTTCGTAGAAATTGAGCGATTTCCTGAGGTCGCAATTGGTAATTATTATTTATAAATACATCTTTTGAGAAATTTGGCTTTCCCATTTCTTCTGGCATAACATTCTTTTCCTTCACGAGATAAGTTAAAACAAGTTCTAGTTGAAAAAAGAATCTTGGGGTACGTGTATATTGAAACGCAATAAAGCTTGCAAGAACACTTTCTTCTAGATGTGTTAGCTCTATTTTATCAGTTTCTAAGATACGATTGATTATTCTCGATCCATATTTTTCCAACACGTAGGCAAAAATATGCTTCTCCATAAAGTCGCTTAATTCTTTAGTTTTTTTGTCACGAAATGAGTATAAATTTGGAACAACTGCGGCTTCCTTCTCAATAGAAACTGGAGCAGGTGTTTTTCCTCTTGTATACATGAAAATGTTCCCAGTATTTGTAATGCGAAATTTTCGAAGTAAGAACCGTGGAATAAAATGGTGATTTGCATTTTTATGCTCCTGTACATAAAGACCTTTTGTTAATAAAGCGTAAACGTAAATAAAAAAGCGTAAAGCTCCAAGATTGTTTATTCTTCGTTCGATAAAAAAATTGAGAAGCTCATCATTTAATATGCCACGAATTCTTTTTATTTTAATCATTTTATAATTTCACAAACCATAATGAATCTTCTTCTTTGATTTATATCTTTGAGGATTTACTCTCTTGTCAATTCCGGTCTAAACTTTGCACCCCAAAAGCCGTTCATAAAATCAACTATTCTATTATCAACAAATACATCGTTCGGATAGAATTCTTTTGTGATGGTAAGACCTTCTAAAGTACGGCAACGACTAAGCGCAACATATGTTTGTCCTCCCACAAAAGGAGATTGAGTATAATCAATATTGACACGATCGAAAGTCATTCCCTGACTCTTGTGAATGGTAATTGCCCAGGCGAGACGAAGTGGGAATTGTTTTAATTTTCCGACGACTTCTATCGTAATGGTATTTGAATTTGGGTCAATACCATAACGAATATTCTCCCATTCGTCTTGTAGGACGACGAATTCTTCACCATTTGAATCTAATCTGATAGAAATATTTCTTTTATCCAATTTCGTTACAATCCCCGTGTCTCCGTTATTAAACTTTCCTGTGTTCTTTAAAACCATCACGCGCGCACCCTTACGTAATGATAAGCTTCGGGGAACAATTACATTTTTTTCTTCGGGGAATTCACCTTCAATATTAGCCTCAAATTCATATTCGGGACCAGAAAGTTTTGATAATTCTGTCTGATTAATGGTATCTGCCACTCTATTCGTTGTCGTAAGGGTAACTCCTCGATTCTTAGAATGTGAATAAAAATCCTTAGTAAGGCGACCGTTAATAGGCTGAAGGATTTGCATATTTACGTTTCCGTGACGAATTAAATTTAAAAACTCGATAAACTTCGCATCGTGCTGTCGATGAATTTCCCTTAACTCTAATAATCGAAATTTACCACGGTTATATGCTTCCGCACTAAAAAAATATGGTGTTTTGTAAATTTTCGAAATTACCGGTTCCTCTGCGGAAGTCACAACAGGTGGCAACTGATAGGGATCACCAACTAAAATAATCTGGACGCCACCAAATGGTATTTTGCTGTCTCGCCCTTTTGATCTCATAAATTGATCTATTCCATCAAGGACGTCGGCCCTGATCATCGAAGCTTCATCGATAATAATAGTGTCAACGATTTTGTAAATTCGACTATTAGAGTGTAACTCATCAATAACTTGAGGTGTTATAATGCGGGGCGGAAAATGAAAAAAAGAATGTATTGTTTTCCCCCCGACATTAAGAGCAGCTACACCTGTTGGAGCTAACACAACTACTCTTTTTTTTGTTTCATCTTGAAATCGTTGAATAAGAGTGGTTTTCCCTGTGCCCGCATTACCGGTTAGAAACCAATTATTATTGGAGTTCTCAAATAAAGACAGTACGGAACGGAACTCGTCAGTTAATACGACCTGTGATGAATCAATCGTTTTACTTATATTCTTTGAAAATAGCCAGAATAGACTCATAAATTATTCTTACACTTTTTTCTCTTCTTCCGTTCAATATGTTGTATAAAAATCTCGGCCAATCTCTCGGCCGCCTCGTCTATTAGTTCTTTCCTTTGTTTTTTTGAATCTGATTTACGACGTTCTAAGCCCACTTTCATAAATTTATCTCACCAAACAACTTCATCAACCTTTGTGTATTTTTCCTCAATTTTATCTTTATCCGGACATATTCCTCTATATTCACACCAGGGACATAATTTATTGATATGGGGCAACAGGTCATTATCATCTCTAGCCCTTTTTATAGTAACGGCGATCCTAATCTCAACTTCCTGCAATTGTTCTTTGGTCCAGATTATATCGTATATTTTTGAATATTTAATATAAATCAGGCCAGCTCTAATTGTTTTTGCGAAAGGATTAAGCTTAGAGGCTATAATCGCATAAATAGGGACTTGTAGGTCTTCATCCATCATTTTTTCTACATTATTATGGTAAGGCAACTTTCCAGTTTTGTAATCCCACACTGCGATTGAAGATTTTGAATCTTGCTCAATTCTATCTATCCGGCCTCCTATTGTAAATTCGCCTACATTACATTCCATCCAATCCTCCAACGATAGCGGAAGCACTGACAAATCTGTACTTGAAATATAATTGTTTAATATCGCAATGGCCTTCAACCCAAAGGCTTTTTCCTGTTCTGCAGATCCAAATAATTTTATTCTATCATCAGCGCTCCAGTATTCATTGCCCCAACCGTTCTTGGTCACCCTCGCCCAAGAATACTTCAACATCTCGCCTAAATCCTGGTATTTTCTTTTATCTATTGGAACTTTTGCAACATCAAAAAAATCTTTAAGAACCATGTGTATTACCTTGCCCACAAAACTTTCAGCACTCTCAACGAATTCTGCTTTTATTTCTTTATCGTTGTGACACTTAAATTTAAATGGACATTGAAGATAATAGGTTAATGCATTTGGAAATATTTTGTTTGGAAATATATATGCCATATTTTTATTTTATTATTTCTCAATTAATTCTTCGATTTTTTATTTTTGATTTTCTTATTTGCTTTTCCTATTAGGAAACTATCTACTTGCCTCAAGCTTAGGGGCAATCCTTCTATTTTACAAAGTTTCCAAAAATAAAAACATTTTACGAAAAATTTTGCGTAGGCCTGGTCACATTCTGTTAATTGGCTAATGAACTCGTCTACGTCTTTCTCGGAACACCCCGCATTGCGGAAAACTAAACCCATGGCCCTAGCTGTTCTTGAATCGTAAATGAAAAATAAGTCTGGAAAATGAAAATGTAGATATTTAGAAACAAAAGATCTCTTGTCGTCGCACGTTATCTCTCTAATAAAATCTATAACTCTTTTGTGAGTTTCTAAAACTATGCTTATGTTGTCTTGATTCAGTTCATTTAATTTCCTAACACGCAATAATAGATTATCAAAAGCATTATTTTTCTTAAACTTAGGAGCGACTATATCGCTATAAAAATCATCGCTGATATTCTTATTATTCCTATTTCTCTCTATGGAGGTAGCGTATGATCTTCCTATGAGCCAAACTTTGGCAATAATTTCTGATTCATCGTTATGATAAGGATAATTTTTGCACATATCATAAAGAATTTTATTACCCACTTGCCCAAAATCGTATTTTTCGATATCTCTCTTAAATTTTTTAATTTCATCTTTAATTAAAAGAGTCATAAATTTTTCAACTTCTAGCTAAATTTTGATTATCTTAAAAATAGTTTATATGAAATCATGAAATTACTTTTAAATATCTCATAACCTCACGTCCGAAAGTTGTCCAATGACATGAATACCAAAATAGTCCGGGGCCGCCATGGGGTTCAACTGCAAACCAAAGAATATGTAAATCCATTAATCTAAAAATAGCTAATTTTTGTTGCGGACTACAATTTATAAATCCGAAGTTGTCTTTGCCCTCTCCTTTTATGCCATATTCACGCATCAATTCAAAGCCGACCTCATCGATTGATCTTGCTGCATTTTTTATAATCCTATCGTTATAGATTTTATTATTTTCCAAAGATTTAATTAATAATTTTCCGAACCAATCTTTTTCTAGGGGATTTTTGTGGGATATATATGGTAAATTTGCAATATTAAACGGTGATTTACTTTTCGAGAATTCATCTCTAATCAATATTATAGATTGTGGTGCTCGAACGCTGGTCGCAAATCCTAATTCATGCATTACATTTATATTAGTATTAGATGTTTCAGGATCATCTGATAAATCAAATAATACCAACCTCGAGTTAAGAATACCATCGAAAATTTCATGCGTTTGGTCGTTACTGATCTGGTTTGTATCAACCCTCTTTATTTTTAGCTCTGGCAATATATTTTTATTTTTTACAGCATCATCTAAAGCATTCTTCATTGTTTCAAATTTTTTATCCAAAGATTTATGGAAGGGCATACAAACAAAAAGTTCATTCCTTGGACTACCTTCCATAAAAGTTTCGTGAAATAGTTTTGGATACATAATTTTATTTCTCAATTAATTCTCAATAATTTTAATCTCTTCAGGCGTGAGGTCGTAAAGCTTATAAACTTCATCGTCGATTTTTTTGTCGGTTTTTTCTATTTCAGATTTTATCGAAATCCATTTATTAGAATTTTCTGGAATTTTTTGAAATTTTTCATTTAATTCGATTATCTTATCTACCAGAGAAGTCAATAGTTTTTCTTTTCCCTTATCTCGGGTCAGATATATGGGTATAGTTAGAAGCGGCTCTTTATCAATCTGTAATTGTTCACCCTGCCTCTTCCCCATATTTTTCAGCCAAAAAAGATTAGGTTGGAATTTAAAATACCAACGAAATACTTTAAATTAATATCTTTGGGCTTTAGAATTATGAACGCCCTAGTCACATAGCAAGGGAAATCCACGTAAGAAAACGCTGGTTTTAATGTTTTACGAAGCGAAAAAACACCCTTCCCATTAAAGAATGATTCTTCTCTCGTTCGATGAAGACCGTAAGGAGCAAACACGGATGTTAAAATTTTCTTAAAACGATCTAAATGATCTTTAAGTCTTGGAAATAGTTTGATATTTTCTCTAAAAAATTTATCTGCATAAATAATTCTATATTCGTACTGATTTTTTAAACCAAGATACCTATTGATTTGTTTGGGAGTATAGTAAGGCCTTAAATAAGACAATTCTTTTTCATTCAAATTTAACTTCTTAACTTCCTGTTTTGACAAAATAAAAATTCCGTCTCCTCTTTGAATATTTTCATCTTTCAAAACACTTAAATGATCTTGCTTAACAAAATCTTGTAAAACGTCTATCCCGTTTCCGATGTCTTCTTCTTCCAAATGGTAATTAGATTTAGCTGCTATTTTATCTAATAAATTTTTATTGCCAGTTTCATTAAAACTGATATTTTTATCGTAAAAATCTTTCGGTTTAATTCTTATTGATTTCCTTAATTTCGGACCGAATAAATCATCAATCAAATCATTCTGGGTTATATCTTTATCGTTTATTTTCAAATAATTTATATTATAAGATTCTCTAGGGTCGTTTTTCTTATAATCGAAAATCATTGTTTGTATTGACGCGTTTTCAAAAACTTTATAGTCGCCGAAGTCTACGTAATTGAAAAGTTCTCCTTCTTTTAAAGCTTTATTTCTGAAAATGCTAGCACCGCTATTTGAAATCCAGCTACTCGGAGCGATAAAGCTTAAAATTCCACCTTCTTTCAGTAAATCAATCCCCACACAACCAAACATTGTCCATATATCCATCTTGCCCTGGTAATAAGAACTATTATGCAAAACATCAAAAGCCTCTCTATTAACATCTTCTTTAATATAAGGTGGATTACCAATAATTACATCAAATCCTCCGCCCTTAAATACTTCGGGAAATTCTTCTTTCCAATTAAATAAAAGTGAATTGCCATTTTTAATATTATCCAAAAATGGCAGTTTCATTCTTTGGTTTAGAGAATTTATTAATAAATTCAATCTCGTTATTTCCACCGCCTGGGAATCCAAGTCTACGCCATAGATATTCTCTCCAAGGATTTGAATTTTCACCATTTCGTTATCGGGAGCGCCAAAGCTTTTGTATTTTTCGGCTATCATATTGAATGCCTTGATAAGAAAAGATCCGGAACCGCAGGCAGGATCCAAAACTTTGATTTTCTTCAAATCAGATACGCTTCTGCAATTGTCTAAAACCGGGTCTAGAGCGTTTTTTACAATATAATCCACAATAAAACTTGGCGTGTAATAAATGCCGTGCTCTTTACGTTTTCCAGCGTCTTTGGCAACGGTCAATCCTTTTCTAGATTTCGCGAGTCGGTGCCCTAGATAACTTTCGTAAACAGCACCCAAGACGTCAGCCGGCATTGCTTTAAAATCATATTCGTAATATCCAGTTTTGCCATAAAGAATGTTTATGACATGTTCAGTGGTTCCGCTATATTCTTCCCATTGCTCAAAGGGATGCGGGGAAAATAAATTAGAATTGTAAAATTCATCAAATTCTCTGAATTTTTTCACCATTGATTCGTATAGTTTTCCATTCCCATTTCCAAATCTTGCTTCCCTCACCAAAGGAATCAAAATCTTATCCTCCACGCCTCGGTCTTCGGCAACCCTGATGAATATAAGCCTGTCTAAAAGTTTTTGCACTCCTTCATCCAGCAAATCAGGGCTTACTTTATCATTCATTTGCCCCAGCTCTTTTGTAAGTATATCCCGACATTTTTCTAAATCTTCATATAAGAGTGATGTCACAGGTACTTTTTGGAACTTTTTTCCATGAACTTCGGCGTCTCTATCAAGGGAATCATTTTGAAAAGATTGTTTAGACAAAAGCCAAAGCTGGTCAAAACGGCTCAGATATTCAGTATATGGAATTTCAAAATAGAGCTTATCGGCGAGAGACCTTTTTATGTCCTGAGCGTTAAAAACTATGATACTTTCGAAATCGGTTAAAACCGCCCAAGTCGCTCCTTTATTCCAAGAATAACGGATAGTTTGGTTCGCAAAATCCTCGACATGCAAATCCACGCTCATTTTCTTTGCCTCCAAATAAAACTTTATTCTGTTATTAAAATAAAATCCGTAGTCTACCCTACCCGAAGACATACTTTCCTCGGCGGAAACTTCATTTTTATTATAAATATCCCAACCAAGGATTTCGAAAAGAGGCAAAATGAAGTCTTTTTTGGTTTCTTCTTCGGTATAAGACTTTAGTTTGCCTGCGTTTTTTGCTTTCTCGTATTTCTCAATCAGCAAACTTATTTTTTCTTTAACTTCCTTTTGCATATTATTTTGAATTCCTCATTAATTTCAGTATATCCGATTTTCTATATCGTCGGTCTTTACGAGTGCCAAAACGAATCGCTTTCAAAAATCCATTGTTATCCCAATTCCGAAGAGTGTTAGGGTGGCAATTCAAAATCTCACACGCTTGTTTCAATGTGAGTACTTCGGGTAACGATTTGCTTTTGAGGCCTCTGCTTTTCATGTAATTTAACCTAACATAAGTTTACAATATTAATCTGGAGATGTAAAGTTAAAAAGTGTGGTAAAAAAACTGCCCGGCGAGGGGCGTTCTAATTTACTACTTTTTTCGGAAAAATTCTGCTTCTTCTTTTGTAAGAGGGGCCCCGGTGTCTTTAATCTCGTATTTTCTTTTGAGGGTTAGGTGTAAAAACTTCTGCCATTTTTCTTTGATGTCCATGCCCCACTGTTTCTCATAACGCGAGACGATCTCCTCAATGAATTCATCCCAGGTTCTATTGTTTTCTTTTTTCATGGATTTATTGCATTCTTTTTATAAATTCTTTAAGTTGGTTGTCATCGATCTCTCCATTGTCAGAAATTGGAGAGGTCTTGTTAAGCTGGTTGAGTTCATCTCCTAATTTTTCCAATTCAATTATTTCTTTATATTCCTCTAGGGTCGGTATAAAGTCCTCTAAAGAGACGATTAAATTACAGGCCACCTTTTTATACTCTTGATCGTTAGAATCTCTTAATAATTTTAACAAAGCAACCAATATAGTCCCCTTATCCCACGGTAACTCATTTTGAAATCCATACAGGCTAATTTTCTCACCACGCTTTGCAAGGAAATCTGCATAATCTTCTGCCACTTCCTGGGCTTTCTTAAACGTAAAATCTGATAATTCTTCTTGGGATAATTTTTTCATTGATACATATTTTAACTAAAAGATTACGGTGAGGCCACCTATCAAAATTGCCGAAACGGCAATAAGCCCAATCGCCACAACAATGCTTTTGATGACATTGTTTTTTATAAATCCTAATCTTTTTTTGAGTCGGGAATATAAAATGCCGGCAACTATCGCAATTATTAAAACAATAAGCTCATCAAAGACCGTCCTATCCGAGAGTGCTCTGATAGACTTATTGCCATAGCAGTAAACCAAAGCTGCGGTTATGAAGCCCCCTGACCACAAATTTAATTTCCGAGTTAGAATATTTTGCGTTTTTTTACTATTTGAATTTTGAGTCATATTAGTTAATTTATTTTGGCGGGAAACACAAAGCTCGCCGCCAGCGATGGACCCTTTCGGGCCACCCATACAGGTTTCCCTGTATGACCCGTAAAAGATGCTCTGACGACGAGCTTAATATCTTTTACGGGTTTTTTAGTGCCATGCCCCGTGGAAATCCATGAGGTTTAGGCGATATTAAATTGTTAATTTATTCTATCTTTTTCGACCTTTAAAATCAACTTTACCTTAGCTTAATCATGGGGTCTTGCGAAGACCGAGTTATCAACTGCTGGGGTCTGGACAAAGGGTCGCCCCTGCGTCATCCCTTGTACTTGAAAGGTCGAATTATCAACCAAATAATAGCTAAAAATATGGAACAAAGAATAACGCAAATTCGCAGTCCCCAGCAACCGGTAACTACCGCTCCCCTTCGCTACTGCCTCTATGCCCGTAAATCAACAGAGTCAGAAGAGCGCCAAGTGCTCTCCATTGATTCCCAGATCAAAGAGATGCTCCAGTTGGCCGAGCAAGAGGGCTTGGAGATCGCTGAAATCAAACGGGAATTTCACTCGGCAAAAGATACGGGCCAGAGGCCTATCTTTAATGAGATTATTGAAGAGATCAAACAGGGCAAATTCAATGGAATACTGACTTGAGCACCAGACCGCATCTCAAGGAATGCTGGCGATTTGGGAAGAATCGTGGATTTGATGGATCAGAAGCTACTGCTCGAAATCCGAACCTTCGGCCAAAGATTTACCAATAATCCCAATGAGAAGTTTCTCTTAATGATACTTGGAAGCCAGGCCAAACTTGAAAATGACAACCGAGGCATCAACGTAAAGCGCGGCTTAAGAACGAGGGTGGAAATGGGCTTATGGCCCGGAGTAGCTCCCTTGGGATACCTCAACCAAAAGCTGATGGATAAGAAATGCCAGATTATTGTGGATCCGGTACGGGCGCCGGTAATCAAGAAGATGTTTGAAAGGGTAGCCTACGAATATTACTCGGGCAGGAAACTCTATAACTGGCTGAAGTTTGAGCTGAACTTTTATACGAGAGGCAACAAATCGCTGACGCTCTCGGGCATCTACCGAATACTCGACAATCCTTTTTACTATGGTGTCTTTGAATTCCCGAAAAACAGCGGGAATCTATACCATGGCAAACATCAACCGTTGATTAACCAAGAATTGTTTGAAAAAGCCAAGGCCCAGTTGAAACGCGATCAGATCGTCAGAGAGAACAAAGAGTTTGCCTTTACCAAGCTCTTCACTTGTGGCTACTGCAGATCGGGCATATCGGCCGAAGAAAAATGGAAAGTGCTCAAGGACGGCACATCGGCGCACTACATTTATTACGGCTGCAGCCGGGCGAAGGATAAAAATTGCAAGAATAAATACATCCGCGAAGAAGAGTTAATCGAGGAACTCCTTAAGATTATAGATAAAGTGAATCTCAACGAACTCGGCATGAAACAGAAGCTCGAGGATGAAATCAGGCGATTCAACAAACTCCAGAAAATCGTGAACGGCAGAACCGGACAGGCGCTGGTCGAAGAAGACGATGTGAATATTCGACAATACGCAAAGTACCTCCTTAAAGAGGGAAGCGTTTCGGACAAGCGCGAACTGCTGGGAAATTTAAGATCGAGAATAGTTTACAAGGACAAAACATTGGCACTACTGGCTGAGTAAATGTTAGAATGTCTAAATGAGCAAAGAAAATAATGATTTATTCGCCTGGCGTTCAGGTGGTAGCAGGTTTGAAATCGGGTCCGAAAAAGATCAGGGCATTTCGGCACTTATAAAAGTTGATGACATGCTCCTGTGTCTAACCAAAAAGAATATATACTCGATAATAACAGCGGACACTATTGATCCCGAAAAAACTAATCCTAATGTCAGGCATAGTCAACAACATATATTACAATATGGATCCGATAACCCCTTTGTTGGTAGAACATTACAACAGGCTAATCTACTTTTCGAAGAACATTCTTTACCAAAAAGTATAGATATTAATAAGGGAGTGAGTATAGCGTTTTCTTTTTTGAATGAAATAATATCCCTGAATGATTTAAAAGACGAATATGTATTAGAGGAAGAAGAAAAAAACATTAAGTTCCGGGATAAACCAGCTCCTGATGGATCAATACATATTCCATCCATACTGAATCTGGAGCAAAAAACAAACAAATTTATATCAAACGCAGACCATATAACGCGTCTTCTTATAGATCTCACGCATCTGTTTTATCCAGATATAAAAGCGAAAGACTGGGAACAAAATTTGTTTGAAAAACTAGAAAAAGAGCAAGGTAAAAATGCCGACATTACTGGATTTGTTAGGTCCTTTAAATATAGTACCGAGATAATAAGAGAAATAAGAAATAAAATTGAACATCCTTTTGACAATAACGGTATCTTTACTATAGAAAATTATAAGATAACCCCACAAAATATTCTTAAAAGCCCGTCAATATATTTCAAGGGGGAAAATATTGATCTGCCAGAAATTTCAATTTTAGAATTCATGACTTCTACAGTAGAAAATTACTTAATTATATTTGAAACACTTATGGCTTATCTTTGTAATATAAACACTCAGCCATTCGCTAATTG
>Ga0210057_1007351_pt1 | contig 13391 bp, 13 predicted proteins | sample CryGeyCG2114_010_2_FD_183968 | JGI IMG/M metagenome (GOLD analysis project Ga0210057, IMG submission 183968) | Groundwater microbial communities from aquifer - Crystal Geyser CG10_big_fil_rev_8/21/14_0.10 (SPAdes) (version 2) | ecosystem: Environmental > Aquatic > Deep subsurface > Groundwater ... | reverse complement strand
CTTAAAATTCATCATTACATTTCACCTCTTTTTTGACAAAAATACTTTTTAGTCTAATAAAAGGCTAAAACCTTTAAATATTAAAGAATTACGGTTTTTAGATAAACCAAAAACGCAAAAGTCTAGGAAAAAAAAGTTAAAATTCAATTTTTAAATATTCTATAAATTAATTAATTTCAATTCTAATCCTAATCCTTTATATGCATCAGCAAATTCATTATATAATTTTGCAGTTGCATTCCATGCCCCATCAATATCTGCTCTGTGTGGAAAAGATGAATTTTCTTCTCCTAAAACATTTCTTGCTTTAACCATATTCCTTTCAATACCAGATAAATGTTCTGCGAAAGCACATAATCTTGCAAGACCGAGATTTCAACAATAACAAACACTATTCAAAAATATATTAGAGAACATTTTGGATTCGATGAACAGAAAGTTTTTGAGAATACTACTTTTATTCGACAATCTCAAATGGCTATCTTGGGAAGTAATACAGAGAAAGATAAGCTAAAGAACATGGTTGAAGAAGTTTTAGTTGGTTCTAGGACGTTTTTGGTGAGGAGGTGAATGTTTTTGCTAGGTTTACAGAGCAGAATAATTATTTCAATCCATTTTTTTCATCAAGGCATTTTTTAATTGGTATAATCCGTCCTTAGTGTTTTTTAGGAACATAGGGAATTTTTTCTCAGTTATTACAAATTTAAGATCAGTAGAAGCAAACTCATCTTTCCACCCCTTTGGATTTTTTTCTAGCCTTTCAATTGTGGATATAGCTTTGCAAATTAAACCTGCAATTTCCGGATATTTATCTAGTTTGTTATAATCAAGCTTAGGGGATTTTGATTTTAAAGCGAAGCCGATATCGATTAGGTCTTTTATTTCCCCGCGGCTAGAAGATGCTTTTAATTTTTGAAAAAATAAATGCTCTAATGGATAAAATTTCATTTTCCCTAATTCCATCAAATCATCCGGCAGATTGTCTATAAAATTAATTTCCATTTTTGTTGGAGGCAAATCTTTATAGGTTTTAAAAATAACTTTCAGGTGGAACCTCTCTTTGGATGAGATTGAAGTTTTGCTGATTTCATAGCTTAATTTGTGATTTTTTATTACTTTATCGAATATGCTTTTGAAATATGATTCAAAATCTTCATTTTTATTTTTTATTAAACAATCAAAATCCAGGTCCTGAGAATCCCTATGATTTAAATGATAAATTGCTAATATTGTACCCCCTTTTCCAATTAGATTATAAGGATTGTTTTTTTCAATTTCCTTTAATATTTCTCTTAATACTGAAAGAATATTCCTGATCATATTTTCTCCGATTCTAATTTTGCAAACTCTGATTTATATCTTAAATAATGATTCATCCATTTTTTCTTTACTAATAAGTTTTTAGTTAATTTTGTATCATTTATTATTTGTTCATTTGTGGCATATTTCAGATTATTAGATTTATTTAATATAAAACCAGCTTTTTTAATGGATTTTGCCTTAATGAACTTCAATATTTTATTGCTAAACTCAATTTCGCCATTTAATTTAGTATTAATTACTTCTATAATGTTTATTTTTAAGTCCCACCCGAATCCATTATTCTTCAAAGCCTCTAAGCCAGTTATATAATATAGCCCTAAAATCTTTAAAAAATCTGAATAATCTTTCACTCTTGGATTATATTGTTCTGAATTTATGACATTCAGCAAATCTAATTTTTTCTTAATGTTGCCCCTCAAATATCGTTTTTCAGTTTCTGTTAGTTCTGTACCAAAACTAATCTTCTTAAGTACATCATACTGTTTATTTTTGAATATTGGCCTGACTTTTTCTTTTCCTAATTCAACTATTTTTAATATTAGTTCATTATTGGTCATTTGGATAATAAAATATCCTTGAATATATAAATATTTCTGTTTTTTTGATAATTCATGTTAATATTTGAAAAGGGAATCTAATTAAAGGATATAAATCTATCCTATAATATATAAATAGATATAGTCTATTAATTAAATCTAAATAAAAAATCTTAAATATAAAACATAGAAAGATTTAAATAAGTATATTCTTTTTTACATTCCAAGATGAAACTAGATGCATTTGAAATAATCCAGAATAATATTCCAGTTTATGTTACTTATTTAACTGCAAAACAATTATCAAATCTTAATAAAATCAAAGTTGATATATTCCAAAAAGAAAATAAAGATGAAGAAGGTTATCAAAGGGAGATTAGTGATAAGAGATCAGAAGAATTCGCCAAATATATAATAAATGCTAAAGGCATCAGTCCAGTTTCTATACTTATTAATGTTAGAGAAAAATTAAATTTTGAAAGAAAACAAGGAGAATATGGCAAATTAAATATCTCTGAAAATTCTAATATGTGGATAGTAGATGGACAACATAGGAGAAAGGGCCTTATAATTGCCATTGAAGACAGGGAAGAATATGAAAATTATCAAATCCCAATTGTTATTACTAATTTAACTAAGACCTATGAAGAGGCTAAACAATTTATTATTATTAATAAAACGCAAAAAGGAGTAAGATCTGATTTAGCTGAAAGATTTTTAAGTAAATTATTTGAAGAATCTGAGGATATAATCAGCCAAATGCCATCTACAGTTATCAGGGGGATAACTTGGATGCCAAAAGCAATTGAAATTTCAGAAAAAATTAATGAAAGAAAAGATAGTGTATGGTACAAAAAAATAAGATTCCCAAATGAGCCTAAGCTTACTACTATCTCTAGCCAAAAATCTTTTACTGAGTCATTAAAGCCGATTATTAAAAATGAGATATTTGAAACCTATAATGTTGAGGAGATTACTGAATTATTAGTAAGATACTGGAATGCGATTGCGGAATTATGCCCTGAATCATTTAGATTGCCTGAAGAACATTTAATCCAAAAAACTATAGGAGTATTTACGCTGCATAGATTGTTTCCCATGGCAGTTTCCTATTGCGGAGAGAAGGTTACTAAAGAAAGATTAAAAGAGATTTTTTTGAAAATGAAAAATGGAATGAATGACCTATATTGGAGCAAGAATGGGCAGATAGGATTAGCTGGAACAAATCAAAAGGCATTCAGCATCATCTATAAAAAATTGTCGGAATATCTAGAAGAAGGCAATGAGAAGAAAATTAGAAAAAGAAGGTTATTTGAATTGTAAATATTCCTAATGAAGCTCACAACCGCAGCAAGCTGAGGAGTATTTCCCAAGAAGGAATAAAAGAACACAACATTAGTTTTTAGATAATCCGAGAGACTTCACGATACTGAATAATAATTAGTTTTCTCAATTTTATAACTTAGAATCATCCAATTTCATCTGCCTTGAATTATCAATATATTTCATTTCAGGCTGGAGTTTTGTGCAGATGTTCAGCCTGAATTTAGGAATCCCTGCAGCAGAAACAGAATTGCCTATGTTCAACTTCTCTGCCAATGCAAACTTTTCTTTATGTGTTTTCAAAACAGTAAATGAAATCTCTTTTTCGCCTTTTTGTATGGTCAGTTTTATGTTGCCTTTCTTTGTTGTTTTCTTTTCAGTTATTCTGCCTTTAATCATTGGTCTGGTTCTGTAGAACTTCTTGGTCTTTTCTTCATTGACCATTTTATTTAATATGCTGATGAGCTTATTGTCTGGCATAATCTATATAACATAGAGAGATGTTAATAAAATGTTTGATAATTTCCGAGAAGTTTGGAAAAAAGTTAGACCTAAAGTCTAAACCCAAATACTCCGCCGATTTCATATGTTGAGAAGGTTGTTGGGAGGATAGATTAATTTTTTCTTTTTATTTTATATAATTTATATATTTCAAAACCATAACCAACTGTAATCAGGCTAAAAATTAAAGCAATGAAAAGAAAACCATTTGCAAACATTTGTTTTTTTCGACAATTTTTAATATTTAATTGGTTTTGTAAATATTCAATATAATCTAATTCCTTATCAATATTAGTTTGTAAAGATTTAACTTCTTGTGGCAGACTATTAATTATTGCTAAAGCATCAGGAGAATATTTATAATTTTGCTCCTCATTAATTTTATAATTAATGCTATATTGTATTTTAATTTGTGATTCTATTTTATTAATATTTAAAAAAACTGAAGATTGTATCATTTCTAAGATTAATCTATCTTTTTCATTTTCACATTTATTTGCACTATTTTGTAAAAATAAATTAATTATTAAAAAAAAAGTAATCAAAACAGTAAATATTGAATATCCAACCTTTCCTTTTTATTTTTTCATTTCTAAAATCTTCCCCTATTTTTTATAGATTTAATCCCATCCAATATCACACAAAATCTTATTCCTATCAGACTAAAAATAATAAAAGTTGTAAATGAATCAGATAAATCCAATAATTCATTTAAATTATATAATTTAATGAATTCAGAACCTAAGATAAACTCCAAGAACATAGGCACAGAAGCAATAAAGAAGGCAATGGCTAAGAATACTGTTAATATCATAAAAAATTCCAATTTGTTAGAACCATTAATTTTCATTTCTCACTATCCTGTCGCAAGCATCGTTGATTTGTTTTAATAAAATCAATGATTGTTCATATTCTTTATTGCGATATAATTCATTAGCATGCCTTAGAGGAGAATCCAAGCTGAAACATTTTGGATGTTGTAAGAATTTATCTCTTGTATCCATGAGGGACTTGCTTGTGTTTGTTTGGATATTATTGAGGGTATTTAATGGAAATTCTTTAGCCAATTTATGGGTATGTGCAATGTTGCTGTTTGTTTCTTTTTCAATTAAGATCTCAATCACTAAATTAAAAATAAAGAGTGCAAATAATATGAAACACAAATATATTAGAGCTTTATTTCTTTCCATTTTTAATCTCCTTTATGATAAATTAATTTTTTCCTTTGAAAATGGGTCAATTGCAATTTTATCTCCTGTAACATTTATAGGATAACCAGGATAACCGTATTTTCCAAGAGTTGGATCCAAAACTATGCATTTTTCTTCTTTGATAGTATAACTGGTTATTATATTTGATTGTAAACTATCTGGAAGAGGATAATTGAAATATCTTATAATCTCTAAATCTACAACAGCATCATCATAATTATTATTAACTAATACAATGCCTCCTCTTTTTTTAAGATAATCACATGAATCGCTTATTTTTAAAAACTGTTGATCTTTACATTCAGGATAATGTGTAAATGTCCGATGATTAGCTATCAAATGAAAATCATCTGAGCTAGGTACAACATATAAGTCCAATGGTACAATTGAAGTTATACTATATCTAATATTCATATAATCGCCTTCATCAAAACTAGATCCATTGCCTCCAGAATAAAAACTAGATTTTCCTTTTAAAACTCTTTTCGAATCATCTTTAATAGTAAAAAATAATTCACCATTTTCATAAACCATACCTTTTTCTCCACTTTCTAAAATATTATCTGAAAATGTATCTATCAACGAATTATCTATATAGCTTCTTAATTTTTCAGAATTTATTCCACAAGCCAAAGAATATGCATGATTATCAGCCAAAACCAAATATGTCTTAATCCCTAAATTTTCAAGCAATGAATTAAGTAAGATTGTCAAATCTTCACAATCACCGCCACCTATGTTTATTGTAGAAGTTACTGGCTGTATATATTCATGCGTTCGTGGGTCATTGTAATAATTATAATTCTCAACTACATATCTATAAATCGCATTTACATAACAATTTTTATTTCCGGAAGGGCAATCTTTCACTATTGATGCACTTAATGTTCTTAAATCTTCATCTTCTAAAATAATTTCCTTTAAATAAGGTTCTGACTTAATAATCTCCGGATCAAATGTTCTTGAAATGCTATTTGTATTCTTTAAATTTGTTTTTAATAATTTCTCATCTGTATTATTTATTTCTCCTAATTGCTGATTTCCGCTCCAAAGCATTATTGCCGATGAGATTAGTATTAAAACAGAGAGGACTCCAACAATCATTACAATTATAAACAAAATATTTGTTTTAGGCAATCTTTCATGGTTAGCAATCATTTTTTTGGCTTCAGAATTTGTTAAATACATAATCGCAATTAATAATATCAATGATTCTCTCAATCCTAAATATTCATAGAATATTAATGCTAAAATGAATGAAACAAATCCATACCAATATTTTCTTAAATAAATAAATCCTGAACCTAAAAATAATAAATTTATCCAAACCGCAAAATTCTTATTTATTTTTTTACTTTCCATCTCAGCCTCTAACTATCCCATTTTGGGCAATAAAACTTATAACCACAATTTCTGCAAGGGTCATCTTTTTCTGCAACTTTGAACTCGCCTTCATAATCCTTGACAATGCTCTTTGCACATTCCACTAACTCTTTTTCAACTTCATTGATATTGAACCCCTTTGCTCTTCCACTTGTTACGTTCCCATCTTTATCTACATCAGCCTCGAATGGCTTTTCTAACCTTAACATTTCCAGTGTAAGTTTTATTGGGTTATATCCATACTGTTTTTTTATTGCAACAGCATAAAATCCTAATTGCCATGCACGCTTATCAGGGGTAATTTCATTTTTGTTTGTTTTATAATCAATAACTTCAACATCATTTTCAGACAAAAAATCTATACGATCAAATTTCCCATTAAACCTAAGTCCTTCAATTTCAATGTTTAACCATTCTTCAACTTTTGATTTGTCATCATACCTTCCTACATGCCTTGCCCAAAACACATCTAATAAGCTTTTAACGTCAGCCATATCAATCCCCTCCCATTCAGGCAATTTTTCCATCTCTTCTGCTTTGCTTACAAATTCTGCTTTAGACTTAAATTGATTTTTTACTCCAGATTCCAATAAATCATGAACAAACGATCCAGTTGTAGCTCCTGAAATCTCAAAAGCCCCTCTTTCTGGCATTTGGAAAATATGCTTTAATTCATATCTCTTTGGGCAGTCTTTGTAATCCAATAAAGCAGTTGGAGAGAATGTGAAAATTGACGGGTCAAATCTCAAGCAAGAACATTTATCACAGCCCATTTTTATATGCCTTTCCAGCTCAGTTCTATCAACAATACTTGTCCAATCCTTGATTTTATTGAAATCCTCGTTTATCTCCCCTTCTCTAACAGCATAATAAGTCATTAGCCTCGAAAGCAAATTATCGAAATCATCAGCATCTAACGCTTCAATAAACTGATTTTTTAGAAGAGATTTGAACTGCTCAAACTTAGAGCAAGGGGCAAATATTGTACATTTTTCATCTTCATCCTGGACTAAATTTACATTTTCATTTTCTTGGAAATTAATCTCATTCAGGAACATTGAAGGAGAAGCTGAATCATCTTCTTTATTATATGATTTTGCATATGTAATTATCAAATTATTTTTTGCTCTTGTAAATGAAACATAACAAAGCCTTCTTTCTTCAAAGTTAAGGACATCCTTTTCATACTGCTTGATTATCTTATCTTTATCCTTTTCATTTATTTCCCCTAATGATTCTAGATATCTTTTAATGTCCGGATTGAACTCTTTGGGGATTAACGGTTCCTTAGGTGTCCTTTTTATTGGAAAACGGTTCTCTGCAAGATTTGTTACAATGACAGTATCAAATTCTAAACCTTTTGCTGCATGCATTGTCATAAATCTTATCGCATTTACATCTTTAATCTTTGAAGCATCTATGTTCACGCCAAGCTTGTCAAGAATTTCCAAATAATCAATGAAAGAAGATAAATTTTGGTCATGATTCTTATAATAGCTTTCAGCCAGTTCATAGAATATTTTAAGGTTAGTTAGTGCTTCAATATTTCTTATGCTTCTAGCATGAGTAAAAGCACGATTTAGTCCAGCCAACTCATAAATATCTAAAACTAAATCAGGCAAGGCCTTATTCGAAGAATTTAATAATTCTTTTAATTTTGACACTATCCTTGAAATTACTTTTTTCCCTGCTTCTGATAATTCGATTTCACCAATGCTTGTAAGCAACGCTTCATCTATTGACAATCCATCATTACGTCTTTTTTTAAGATACCTTCCAATTCTTACACTATCTTCTGGACTTAAAGAATTATTGTAATGGAATAAGCTCCACCATGATTGTTCGCCTGTTCCAGTTCTTTCTATGATATTGTTTAATATTGAAAGATAAGCTACAGTAGTTCTAATCTCAGGCTTCTGCATTAAATTAGTTTTTCCTGCTGTAACTAACGGAATATTTTTTGCTTCCAAAGCAGTTCTCAATAGCCTGCCTTGCTGGTGAGTTCTAAACAATATGCATATCTCATTTAACGGTGTTCCGTTTGAGATAAATTCTTCTACTACCTCTGCAACTTTTCTAGCCTCTTCTGCTGCATTTTTGAGTTCAATAACCTGAATTGTATCTCCTTCTTTATTCTCTGCATTCTCCACTAAAAAACATTCATCTTGGTTTTCATAATTGTTTTTAATTAATTGATGAGATACTTTCAAGACTCTATTTGGAGATCTATAACTTTTATCCAAAGTGAATACATCACTTTCGTCATTGACTCCAAATACTTCTTTGAAATGATTGAAACTTTCCCTATAAGCTCCTCTAAAACCATAAATTGATTGGTTTGGGTCTCCTACAACTGTTAGATTCTTATGTTCTTTGGCAATATGTTCAATGAGTTCAAATTGGAGTTTGTTTGTGTCCTGGAACTCATCGATAAAAATATAACTATATTTTTGAGCAGTTTCTTCTGCCCCAAATTGATTGAAAAGCTGGATTACATTAAAATTCAAATCAGCATAATCTAAAACATTTTTTTCTTTTTTAAGAGTTTCATATTTTTGCCAAGCTTCTAAGAAATCATTATATTTCTTATACTCGTCATAGATATCTAAGAATTCTTTTATTTCCTTTTTTCTTTCTCTTGTAATTCTCCTTTCTTCAACAGTAGAAGAAGGGTTAAGGTGAAGGATATTTAATTCAAATTCCAGATTTTTAGCATGTTCATCTAAATCTGAAATATCTCCAAGTTTAGACTTAAGGGTTTCTGCATATTCTTTAATCTGCTCAATGTGTATGCCTAAATCTTTTGCAGTAGAGATTGTTGAAACATATCTGTCAGAATTATATGGGTCTACACCTAAAAATCTGTGAAACCAGACTTTTGCATCTTCAGGCATTAGCAATTCAAAATCGGTTTGTATTTTGATTTTATGGCCTAATTCTTTTAGTATGTCAGCACAGAATCCATGAAATGTCCGGACTGTAACCTTTGATGCCGTTGGCAGTTCTTCCTGCAGTTTCTTTTTTAGATTATTAGTAGCTTCATTTGAGAAAGTTAAGCAAAGTATATTTGATGGGTTATATAAATTATTCTGGATTAGATGTGCAATCTTTTTTAAGATTGTGTAGGTTTTTCCAGTTCCTGCTCCAGCCATGACTAAGCAAGGGCCTTCAGTTTTTTCAATTGCTTTTTGTTGTGGAGATTTTGTAGTCATTTTTTAAAACGCTTTGAATATTTAACCAGATCAATATATTTTTCAATATCATCCTTAGAATTAATTTTTATAAATAATTCATTATAATCAGGGTAGAATTCCAAATTTTCATCTTGAGGTAAATTCTCTTTATTAAAATCAGGGATTGTTAAATTAAGATAACTCTGTCTCAATCTAACAATGGCAAAATAATATTTATTATTTTTAAATCCTATAAACGTCTTATTTATCTTTTCGTCATAATCTGTTACTTCTTTTAATTTTCTCCTTAATTCTTGAAGCAAAGCATATGATCCACCACCCAATTTAGTTCTAACATAATCTTCATCATAATCTTGACTTAGAAGATTTGAAGAATTTTCTTGACTATCTAAATATAAATCATAGGATTCTTGACTCACAATTTTAATTGGGTTCCACATCCTTAACGCAAAAGAGATTAATTTTTCTTTACGTTTATTAATTGTATCTTTATCCCATTGATTTTTATCCATAAACTCTTCTAATTCATTTTGTGCCATAAATGGAGCTTTTTTAAAATATTTGCTATTTTTTTCTTGAACTGGTTTTCTTCCTTTGCTTGCATTTGCTGATCTTGGGTCAAAAGTTAAGTTACCTATACAATGGAGATATTGTTCTTTAAACTCTTCACTATTATAATCAGGGAAATCACATTCGTTTGTTGAAACAATTCTTTTTTCATTTTCTTCAGGAGTTTGTGGAGCTATATGCTCAATTGTTAGTTGATATCTATTATCTTTAGTTGAAAATTCTTCTTCTGACATTGGCGAATATCCATTTTTTTCTCTTAAATAATTTTCATATTTCCAAAAGAAATAAACTCTATCTCTAGGGAAATCATTATAAAAATCATTTGAATCTAATTTTTCCCTAAATTTAATATCATTACAATATTCTAATATCTTCTCAGTTAACTGTAATTTTAAAAGATTAAAATCTCCAGAAAAATCTCTAATCAGGATATTTATTGCACTATCTAAATCACTAGCTCTTTTTGTTTTCATTCCTAGTACTCTAAAACTAAAAATCTCAATAAGTTTTACTATGTCTTCAAAATCTTTCTTATTAGAAGAAGTATCTAATTGAAATGTTTTAATCAAAATTGGATAAAATGTTATACCTAACCTATCAAGCATAAATATTTCTCTTAATGATCTTAATTTGAGATTATGTTGAATTAGGTTTACTGTATAAAATGCTTCTCTTAATTTAGTAGAATAATTATCAATATACTCAACAACTTGTATATCTTTATTATCTAATAATAATTGATTGATATAATTTTTAATCATATGTACATAGTTCTGATAATCTCTTTTAGTTCCCCATTTTTCAAAAGAAATAAAATGATATTGTAAAATATTATCTTCGTCATCAATATAAATTAATTCTATAACATTATATATATCACTAAATCGTTTATAGATTCTCTTTAGGATATCTGTAGATTCTTCACTTGCAATATAACATTTATACATTAAAAAACTCTTAATTTTTTCTAAATTGGTTAAGGGCTTGCCCCTATCATTAGTAGTTTCAAATATTAAAGTTGCTTCAGCACTATCTGCAACACTATAAGTTAATAGTTTTGTTTGATTAATCTTATCTTTAATCTCAATTAAATCCTCTTTATCTAAGGATGATAATTTTTCAAAAAAATAATTTTTTGCATTTAATAGTTTCTTTTGTGAAGGTCTGATTTGTGACAATTTAGGATTTGATTTATCTTCAAGTATATAAGTTTGAAAAAATTCTGAATCTTCATCTTGTAACCTTAGTTTGTACCTATTTTTATAATTTATATAAGTCTCTTCAAGAATTTCAACATCTTCTCCTTTATTTTTTAAGAAATTCAATAAAACTTTCATAAATATTACTAATGTTGTCATTCTTTGTTGACCATCTACAATATCTATGCTCCTAAAATCACCCTCATTTTCAGCTTTTTCTAAAAGAATTGTTCCTAGAAAATAAGTTCTATCAATTTTTTGATTTTTTATATCCTCTATAAAATCTGATAATTGTTTTTCAGACCAGGAATATGCTCTCTGATAGATTGGAACCCTAAATATTTTAGTCCCATCGAAAAGATCTTTTATTGTTTTAAGCCCATTTTCCATATTTATTTCCTCAATGCTTCATGGACTTTGTCTTTTATCATATCGCTATGTTTAATAACTGACTTAGCTTGCCTGTCAATTGTTTCTGTGAATCCCAATATTTCTTTTATGATCGTAATAAGAGATTTATTTAATTCTTTTAATTGTCCTATATCTCCTTCTTCTTTAAGTTTAGCATACTCTTCTGAGATTATGAATGCAATTAAGAATACTTGATTTGGAGAACATATAAACACATTCTTTCTACTTCCAGATTCTATAATCTCTGGACAAATCTCTAATGCACTTTCAGGAACTACTAATATACATTTGTTTATGGTATTAGAGTTATTCTGGTATTTTTTTACATTATCAATTTCTTTTTTGATTTTGTTGAATATTTTATTCGCAACTTCATTCTTTTGAGATTGTGTAGATTCATCAGATAAAGATTCTACTAAAGGTATGATATCTGGGAATTTTGAATCAATTGGGATATATTTGCCATCACCAAGATTCCATGCAAATTCAATACTCCCATTATCTGTATTAAGTGGTGACTTAATTAATTTAGCTTTTATTGATTCACGTAAATATTGTTTAAGAATATCCTCTCCAACATTACCTCTAGTTTTAGTTCCGTGGATAGTCCTATTAAAAGCAGATATAACATTAGAGAATTTTTCTAATTGATTATCTCTCTTTGTTTCTGCATCTTCCCTAATCTTATCTTGCTTTTCAAAGAATTTTTTAGTAGAATCCATGAATTCTTGATATCTTTTTTCTTTTTCTTTGTTAAATTTATCAAGGTCTTTTTCCTTTTGTTCTCTTAATTGTTCATAAGAATCAAATTTTGCTTTCATCTCTGTTACTTGAGTTGTTAAAGAAGTCAAGAGAGCAGATTTTTGTGAGATGTCTGTATCTTTTTGGGAATTATATTTCCCAATAAAATATCCTGCAACTCCTCCTACTGTCGCACCCGTAACAAATTCCCAAATCATTTTACAAAACCACGATTTTACCTGCATCGGTTAGTCTAAACCCTTCTTCTTCATCTTGTATGAGAAGTCCAAGATTTATCAATTCAGTAATTGTCCTATAAACCATCCCTCTTGATAGATTCATTTTTTCAGCTAAATCGGAATGACTTTTAAATTTATGCCTTTGAATAGTTTCCAATATGCTTTTTTGGCTATTATTTAAATTATAATCTAATTTGGGTAAATATACTACTTTCTTTTCTTCAGGAACAACATAAAGTATTTTGCTTATTCTTTGAGCCCTTGCGTAAGCAGCATATAAAAGCCCTAAAGCCTGTGTTCTTCTTGAGCCAGTAATATTGATTGAAATATTCTCTTTTTCAGAAACCATATCTATTACTTTGGTAATGTCCTGGGCAACTTTAACTATATCATAAAGCTCGGTCTTGATTGGCTTTATTTCAATAATGTTTCCGATGGTATCTTTAAGCTTCTCATAAACTTCCATCTGCCTTTTATTTTCTTCTTTATCAATCACAACATAAATCATATCAATACTGAATTTAGTAGAAAGAAGCAAAATAGGATCTGTTGAGCCATAAATTGTTGTAATTAATATATTCACCATCTCTTTTTGAGTTGTGCTTTCTCCATTATAAGCTTTTTCATCTTCTAGGTCTTGCGCGGAAAGTTAGTTTCTAACTAAAATATAAACTTTTTTTCCTATATGTTCTTTTGGGCAATCTATTTTTGCCCCATTACCAAATTTAGTGACTTTCTTTTCAAAAAGAACTTCGATTTC
>Ga0210057_1007350_pt1 | contig 13394 bp, 12 predicted proteins | sample CryGeyCG2114_010_2_FD_183968 | JGI IMG/M metagenome (GOLD analysis project Ga0210057, IMG submission 183968) | Groundwater microbial communities from aquifer - Crystal Geyser CG10_big_fil_rev_8/21/14_0.10 (SPAdes) (version 2) | ecosystem: Environmental > Aquatic > Deep subsurface > Groundwater ... | reverse complement strand
ACGCTTAGCGTGGTGGCACGCTTAGCGTGCCAGAAACAACGCTTAGCGTGGTGGCACGCTTAGCGTGCCAGAAACAACGCTTAGCGTGGTGGCACGCTTAGCGTGCCAGAAACAACGCTTAGCGTGGTGGCACGCTTAGCGTGCCAGAAACAACGCTTAGCGTTGTGCCCCCAGGAGGACTCGAACCTCCAACTTCCTGCTTAAAAGGCAGTTACTCTACCATTGAGTTATGGGGGCTTAGTCGCCTCACGCCCAAGGTTATTAATCTCTCATTTTACATTCAAAGATAATTTTAGCCAAAAATAAAAAAAATTCAACCCCGTAGTGAAAATTTGACTTGCTACACAAACAAATAAATATTTGTCAAATTTCTACTACGGGGTCAACCCTTACTATTCCGGCGGAATTCCAAAATAAGTAAAAAGATATTGATTAATTTCTTTTGCTATTGGCGCTAAAGAATCGGCAGAGAATCTTGGTCCCTTGGTTTGTCCTTCCATTTTTAAAAATAAGACAAATTCTGGATTAAAGGCTGGAGCAAAATTGATAAAAGATTGAATTGTTTTATCTGAGTAACCATTCTTTTGAATACCAAAATAAGCCCAGGGGACTTGAGCGGTACCAGTTTTCCCGGCGATTAGGTATCCTTCAAGCCCTGCTTTTTTGCCATAGCCATTTTTAACTGCGCTCACCATCATGGCAGTCAAACGCAAAGCCGTCTCAGAGGAGATAACTTGGGAAATTACTGCTGGTTTTGTTTCTTCAAAAGTTTCATCAGGATGAATAACTTTTTTGACTATATAGGGTTTTACCATTTGCCCCTGGTTGGCAATTGCTGAAAAGGCTTGAATAATTTGGATAGGAGTTATACTTATCCCCTGACCGAAAGAGGCATTAGCATATTCAATTAACTTTTCTCTTGAGAGGGGTTCTAAAATATTTTTGATATTCCCAGTAACTTCACCGGCTAAGTCAATATTTGTTTTTTGCCCAAAACCAAATTTTTGAACGTATTCTGTAAATTTAGCACCGCCTAATTTTTGCTGAGCAAAAACCGCACCTGTATTCAATGAAAATTCCAAAACTTCTGTCATTGTTTTTTTTCCATGGGCTTTCAGGTCCGAATTTTTAATAATGTACCTCCCAATTTTTACCTCTCCTTTATCAATATAGGTTGTCTGAGGAGTTATTACATTTTCTTCAAGGGCACCCGCCATTGTAACAGGCTTAAAAATAGAACCGGACTCAAAAGGTATAGAGATAGCTGGATTTTTAAAAACATCCATCTCCTCTTTTTTAACTAAGTTATATTCGTTAGGATTAAAATTTTGAATCTTAGAAAAAGATGATAGAGAGGCTATGCCCAAAATCTCACCGGTTTTAGGCCGCGAAACTATAATTGTCCCTCCCTTGGCGCCGTATTTTTTTACCATTTCTTTTAATTTATCTTCAATGAAAAGTTGGATATTAAAATCTAAAGTCAGTACAAGGTCGTCACCATCTACCGGGTCTTGAATCTTATTAAAGGGTGATAATATTTTTCTTCCTTTGGCATCAACGATACCTCGCCAAAATCCATCCAGGCCTTTGAGTTCTTTATTATAATACTCTTCGACTCCGTATTGGCCAACCTTTTCTTTATTTAAAAAACCAATAACATGGGCGGCAACTTCTTCTTGCGGATAATAACGTTTAAAATCAGATTGAAAGTGAAGTCCTTTTATATCATAGAGTGGTTTTGCTTTTTCTATCGGAATTTCTCCGATTTCTATCCAAGGATCACTTTTATCAGAAATCTTTGCCAAGATTTCTTTTTTATCCATTTTTATAACTAAAGATAATTCCTCGGCTAATTTTTGAGTATCCTCTACCTCTTTTGGAGCCACGGCTATCTTTTCCATTCCTTGATTTGCCGCCAGGAGATTAAACTCATCAGAAAAAAATATCTTCCCTCTTTTGGCTTGTAAGACGGTTTTGCTTAAATGTTGCTTTTCAGCTAATTGACTATAGTAATCATGTTTTTCTATCTGAATATAAAATAAGCGGGCTGCAATCACCGCTATAAGAATAAAAAACAGGAAGAAAAGAAAATAAAGACGGCCCTTACCCACCATTTGTTGTCTATTCATAATATTTTTTCTTCACTTTCCTATGTTAAGAGTGTAATTTACCCCCACACCAAAGGTTTTGGTGCGGGGGTAAATATCTATTCTGTTTTATTTTCTCAGGAATACCTCACCTTACTGCGGTTGGTTTTCCTGAGAAAATGAGGAGTTCAGAGGAGGTTATTTTTCTGGTCGGTGGGCGGTTAGGATCGAAATGCCCCGCTCGCCGAAACATTATTTATTTTCTAAAGAGAGGGTTGGCGTTCCTTTAAGCCTTAAATATCTTATCTCGTTCGCTTTTGTCAATTTTAAATCCTGAACTTTTTTCTTGAGTTCTTCAATGGAGAGCGTATTGCCAATTTTAGATTCTAATTGCTTTGTTTCGTTTTCTAAGGTCCCTACTTCTTCTTCCTTTTTTCTTAAATCAAAATTCATCTCTACCAAGCACATTTCCATATAAAGATAAAAGACAAAACACCCAATTATTAAAAGACTTAAAACGAAAGAACCAAGAGAAATCCAATTAGTTTTCTTTAAAATTTTCTTTTTCTTTCTCAAAAGATATTTGGGGTAATTTATATAAGAGATGACCGATAGAGATTGGGGCATAATAATTACGAATCTATGCGAATTCTGGTACGAATTTGTGCAAATATATTCGAGAAAATTTGCACTCTTATTCGCAAAGATTAGCGACTATATCTTAATGGCTGCTCTTAATTTAGCGCTCCGAGCCCTGGGATTGAATTTCAGTTCTTCATCACTTGGTCTTACTGGTTTTTTAGTTAAAATCTTTATTCTATTATTCTGTGTTTCTTTTTTAAAAAAGAATTTTACGATTCTGTCTTCGAGAGAATGAAAAGAAACAACAATTAGTTTTCCCTTTGGCTTTAAAATTTCTATACTTTGAGGTAAAGCTTCTTTCAAATTTTCAAGTTCTCTATTAACTGCTATTCTTAAAGCCTGAAAAGTTCTGGTGGCAGGGTGAATATACCCTTTCTTGTAATATCGGGGCACTGCCTTTCTAACAATATTTATAAGGTCAAAAGTTGTCAAAATTGCTTTTTTCTTTCTTTCTCTTATAATTTCCCCGGCAATTTTTCTTGAATATCTCTCCTCACCATATTCTCTTAAAATTTTCTCAATCTCTCTTTCGGGCCAACTATTTATAATTTTTTGGGCAGTTAATCCTTCTCTTTTATCATATCGCATGTCAAGGTTCTCATTTTTTTTGAAAGAAAATCCTCTGCCCGATTCCTCAAGATGCCAAAGCGATATTCCAAGATCAAATATTATTCCCGAAACTTTTTCCTTCCAGCCAGGGCAATTATTTTCAATAATCCCTTTTAAATTTTTAAAGTTATCATTTACTAAAATTAATCTTTCCTCTTGAATTTCTTTTTGAAATTTTGAAGTTGCAATATTTAATATTTCTTTGTCCGCATCTATTCCCAGGATTTTTCCATTTGGCCCATTTTTTTGAAATAAAACCTCTGTGTGTCCGCCTCCGTCAAAAGTTCCGTCAATAAAATTCTCATTAGGTTTGGGATTTAAATAATTTATAACCTCATTCGTTAAAACAGAAACATGGATATTAAAGAAATTCATAGAAATTTACTCACTTCGCTTGCGAAACTCGTTGCAATAAATTTCTATCAGTTTCAATAGATTTCAATAAATTTCTAAACCCCTAATTGGGAGAGTCTTTCTGCCATATCGCCCACCTCCTTTTCTGACTTTTGCTGATATTCTTTCCACCTTTTATCGTTCCAAAGCTCAATGTGATTATAAAGTCCGACAATTACTACTTTTTTTTGTAAGTTTGCGTATTTTTTTAAATAATCAGGAACCAAAATTCTTCCTAAGTTATCGATACCTACTTCCATTGCTCCTGACAACATTATTCTTTGAAATCCCCTAGAATCTCGCTGTCCCAAAGGGAGTTTTCCTAATTTCTCGGCTAATTTTTTCCATTCTTTTTGGGGATATAAAAATAAACACCCATCGAGTCCTCGAGTTACTATATCGGTTTTGCCAAGCTCCCTTCTAAACTTAGAAGGTATGGAAAGTCTTTTTTTATCATCGATAGAATATTGATATTCTCCTATAAACATAATTTCATTTTAACATCCTAACACATTAACATTTAAACAATATTTAAGATTAAAAATGTTAGAATGCTAAAATGTTAAGATGTTAGTATGAATTTGTTTTTCCCCAAAGATTTATAGTTTTCCCCAGTTTTTTCCACAATGAACCACTTTAGTTACATTTTATTCCACACAATTTTTTTGTCAAGCCCTTCACCTTTTTATACAGATATCCAGAAGGACTTTTGCCTTTTTTATATATTGTTTAGAACATTTTAAATTCATTTTGAAAGTCCGCTTAAAAAGGTGAACCATATCACCTTTAGTTAAGGGTGGAAGGTGAAGGGTCAAGTCCCAATTTTGTTGTGGCCTCCAAATTACAAAAGTAATTTGGAGTATTAAATAAAAAACTCCCCATTAAAATGGGGAGTTTTGCTCTCTGAGAGTATTCTTTCTGTCTTTAGCCCGGCAGAATATCTTCTATATCTTTAATCTCTTTTTTGATATATTTTTCTACTTTTTCTAAAAGTTCCAAGTCTTCTAATAAATCGTCGAGTATCTTTCTCCTTTCTTTTTTCTCTTTTGGTGGAAGATGGTCTTCTGTAATTCTCATTTTTTGAAGAATATTGAGTTCTCTTCTTACTTCTTCTTTCAAGGTCCAGAATCCATTTACAACGCTCTCATCAGCTTCTTTTATTTCTTTGACTAATTTTTTTCTATTTTTATTGCCTTGATGCCAAAGATAGACAAAGACAGCAAAGAGGATACAAATGGTTACAATTGAAAGTAAAGTGATAATTCCATAAAGCGTCTCGTTTTTTATTGAAAATCTCCAGATATTAAGCGCCCCCGCTTTTACTAAAATTTCTATTGGCTTACTACTGTCAGAAATTTCACCTGTTTTAATCTTTACTTTGGCATAAATAGAATATTTGCCGGGTTGTAAAAATTTATCATGAATATAAGACCAACTTCCGTCAGGCGAACTATCAATTTCTTTAATAATTGGTTCTTCGTCTTCTTTTTCAATATACAAAATTACGGTACTGTCTGATAAGGCCGAGCCTTCTAAATAAAGGATTTCGGTAGAAGAAATCTCTTTAGAATAAGTGGTAATCTTTGGCGGTTCTAATTCCTTGGCAGGAAAAGGAGTTCCTGATGGTACTGGAGTAACTTCTGTCTCTAATTCATAACTCCCCTTTTCTAATCTTCCCAAGACATCCGTTCCTTTTTCATCATTGGCTAATACCGCAGCTTCTTTAAATTCAATTATGGCTACCCCCACTTTTTTTACTCTAAAAGTGGGCCTTAAAATCTGGCCAGAAGCGCCTGAAAATCCAGGCGAAGGTAATCCTCCGCCAAAGGTTATCTCGCCGGAAGAATTAGAAAAAGAGGTGGTATTATCCCAAAAAACGAAAATTGATTTCCCCTTCCCTATGTCCAAAACCTCGATTTTATCAGGAGGAAAATCAATAATTCCTCGGGCCGAATTTATTGTATTTCCCTTTGTATCTACCTTCACTGCTATTTGAAAAGTTTCTCCGATTCTAAAAGAGCCCGACGATGGTTCAAAGTATAAAACCGCTTGCTCGAAAGAAAATACCTGATTGTTAGTCAAGAAAATAACAAAACTTAGGAAAATTATTGCAACTATTAAAACTTTTCTTGGCATATATTTAAAAACCTATGTTTTAGATCCTGGCATCTCGCCCTTCTCAACATCCTTTAAAGATTCCAAGTCCTGCTTAATCTCTTCTCTTTTTGCCATATCCTTTTTAATCTTACCATCTAACTGAGAGAGTTCTTGGGAAAACCTGCCTTTGATATTGTCCAGGTTATCTTTTATTTTTTTCTGGGTTTCTTTCTCTTCTTTCTTTCTCCGATAAATCAAAAATCCGAGCAATCCCAATATTAAAGCTAAAATCAAAAAGACAAGAGGCCAGGAAATAAGAACTCCCATTATCCCAATTCCTTTATCTTTAATGAAAGAAATAAAGGGAGAGATAATACTCATTCTTATTTTCCCATCTTTCCAATTACCTGCTCTATCAAATGCCCTGACGATTATCTCATAAGTTCCCAATTCAATCTTGGGGAGTTTATAAGGACTAGTCTCTTCAGTGAAAAAATAAACATCGGTTTCCTCTCCTGCTTTCCCCACATTAATTACTTTAATTTCGTAATGGTCGATTCCCGAGGCACTATCGGTAGTAAAAAAAGAAATAATTGGTTGATGATTACTTGTCCGCAAGGGAGATTCACTCTCAGGAATAAAATCAGCTGGTGGAGCAGTATCAATCTTTATCAGAAAAGTGGAAATTCCTCCCCAGTTACCAGCCTTTTTTGCTTTTAAATGAAAATACCAAAGTCCATCGCTAATTTTTTCATAAGAGATAGAATTGTCTTTTCCTTCGGATTTATTATCGGGAATTGTGGTCGGGTCCTTGATAAGAATATAACTAAAACCTGTAACTCCTTCTTCTTTTTGCCACAAAAAAGTAGGATTGCTGTTTTTGTACCATTTTGTTTGGTCGGGATGAGTGGGAGAAGAAATTAAAGGTCCCTCTGGCGGAGGAATTGAAAGGTTATAGGTGGCTCCTACTGTTGAGGCTAAAATATTTGTCCCCAAGCCATCGTCAAGAAGAACTTTTGAAGAGTTCAAAAAATAAATTGAGGCCATTCCTGGCTCCTTTGCTCGGAAAGTGATAGTTAAAATAAGGCCTGCCGAAGTTTTTATTCCGGGATGAGGAACTCCTCCTTGAAGCGATATTGTTCCTTTGATGTTTGAATAACTTGGAGGAACGCTCAAAACAGTAATTATTGATTTTCCAATAAAAGGTTCGGCAACTTGAAGTTTATCGGTCGGAAATTTAAGGTCAATCTGAAAAGCATTGACATTATTGCCTCCGGTATCGACAAAAATAGAAACATCAAAAGTACTCCCCAAATAAAAAGTCCCTCCGCTTGGAGATAAACTTAAAACTCCTCCTGCCGCTCTCATTTTGACTGGCAAAAAACTGAGGATAAAGAATATTATTAGAAAAAATGTTATTCCTTTATTTATCTTTTCCATTTAATGGTATTTTAAAATAAAATACAAAAACTACCAAAAATTATCTTGGTTTTTTAAAAATTTTATTTTTTATCCCTCGATACATTATCCAAATTACTACTAAACCAATACCAACATAAACTAACCACTCAAGAAATATATTTCTCTTTGGTTTGAATATCTCTATCCTCTCATTTCCTGCTTTATCAACCGCTTTCACCTTTATTATACTTTTTAAACTTTGGTCTTGCAATATATAAGGGCTAATATTTTTTTCCCAATTGCCTGCTCCTTCTTTTACCTCATAATAATCTACTCCGGACTCTTTATCTTGAGTCCAAAAACTAATAAAATATTTTCCTTCAAAAATTGAAGGGTCGTTGCTGATTATAATTTCAAATGACTCTGGTGGAATATTGTCTTTTTTCAATATTTCTTGCCAGTTATCTTTCAAGGATTCTGGTTCCTGGGCCAAAATTTCAAAAATCGCTCCTGTGGTAGTTAACTTTGCTATCGTTCCTTTCCCATCGTTGAGTAATACTTGCGTTCCCTCCAAAAATTCCAGTTTCGTGTCAGTTTCGCGTTCTTGTTTCGTGCCAGTTTCGTGGACCCTAAATATTATTTTTCCAATAAGTCCCTTACCTTTAAACCCATTGGGGATTCCTCCAATTAAAGAAATAAGTCCTTCGTGGTCTTCAGTGTTAGTATTCGTGTTAATTAGTGGGGTCTTGACCCAAAGAGTTAAGACCGAACCACCGTCACTAAAATCAACTATTTCTAAAGTATCTTTCGGATAGTTTAGGTTAATTTTTACCGTATTAATATCTTCTCCTTCGGTATCCAATCTAACTTCTTCAACAAAAGTCTCGCCCCGGGAATAACTGTCCTCGGATGGTGTTAAATATAAGATGGCCGCCCGTGTTGCTAATGGCAACAAGCACAAAACTGACACGAAACTACACACTAAACTGACACGAAACCAAAAGTTTTTGGTCTTTTTCATATATAAGTATAATCTTAGTTTCTGTTTCGTATTCATATTAATGGACTCTTCTTATAATTTGTACCCCATTTGAAGCACCAAAATTTATTAGATATCCTAATTTGTAATTAGAAGCTTTTAAATAATACCAAAACTGTTTAATATCATCTCGAGTTAGCTTTGGTCTTACTTTTAACTCTATTAAAATTTTATCTTCGATTACTAAATCAGGCGTATAAGTTCCTACCTTTCTTCCGTTATAGTAGATATTAATTCTCTTTTCTTTTTCAGTATTTAAGTTCTTATCTTTTAATCCATAATAGAATGCATTTTGATAAATTTTCTCTTTATGTCTATTCCGGAATTGTTTGTAAATATTAAATGCGACTCCTTGAATAATGTATGATTCTTGTTTATACAAAAGTTCAGTCATAGTTTAGTGTCGGTTTGGTGTGGCTACAAAGTATCCTAGTTTTGTGTCTGTTTTGTGAAGGATAATTTTTAACTTACGTTTAAAAATTATCCTGTCCATTCGTACATCATAATACTAAAATCTACTACGTTTACATTTTTGTCTTTGTTAATATCCGCACAAACGTTCCAAGGATTTGATTGCTTCCAAAAATAAAGCAGGATACTCAAATCAAAGATATTGACCTTGCCGTCAAAATTTAAATCTGCCCCATTACATTGAACAGTAAAATAAAGAGTCTTACTAAATTGGCTCTGTTCGCCCTGGGGAGATAGGGCTTTGGCTTTGACACTATATTGTCCTATCGCCAGTGATGCCGTACTTAATTTATAGAACCACCTACCTTGGGAATCAGCAGTTGTCTTTTTGGTTATATTGCCGGGTGAAATAAATAGATTAATCTGACTATTGGGAAAAACTTCGCCGGCAAGATTCACTGCTTGTCCTCCCCCAACTTTCGAAGGTGAACGAGAAATCGTCGGTGGTAAAAAAATACCAGAAACGGTAGTAATGGTGCCGGAGGCAAGATTTAAGGTAAAATTTAAAGTAAGAGTTTCTCTCCCCGCTCTATCCTTAGCAAAAATTCCGAAAGTATAAATTCCCGGAGAGATACCAGTTAAAATCTTAGAAAAATACCCAGAATTAGTGGCGCTGAAAGTAGCAGTAGTAGTTCCGTTTCTCAAAATTGTCACCAGGGCCAGTGGTGAAGTTTTGCCCTGAAAAATGACCGTTGCATAAGGAAGTGGTGGTGAAGGTACATTAACAGCTATATTCACTCCCGGTCCAATGATAGTAAAAGTAGCGGGCCCCCAATCAACCTGAGTTGAGCAGGAGGCATCAGAATAAGTTTCAATTCTGCCATGATATGTGCCTGCGTTTGAAGGATTATTCATTCCCAAGAATTCCAAAGAAACATTGGCTGCCGGAGCTTCCCCGCTGGAGTTTGTTAATTTCCAAGTACCATTAACAGAACTGTCCAAATTCCAGGAAGAAGCAGTTAAGCCCAACCAGGTTCCTTTTGTAGAACTGGTAGTGTCAATACCGACAGGAAGAATACAGGGGTCGTAATCTGTAGTACAAAATAGAATTTTGAAACATTTTAAAACATCGCCTGAGCCCGACCACTCAAACGTATATTTTACATTATTCTCACTTTGTCTTGAATCAGAAATAATAATTTTTCTGCTGGAAAGTTTGGCCGCAAAGACATTATTACCGAAAAATAAGTAATAGATGACGAAAGAAAATAAAAAAACAACCGAGAATAAAAACCAAAGATACTTTCTAACCCTTTGAAAAAAAATCATCTTCTTTTAATTTGACAGTTAACAGAGAACAGTTCTCTGTTCTTATTATTCTAAAACAACATCGTCTAAATTTTCTATTTCTCCCTTATATTTTATCCAATCCTCTACAATTTTTCTATATCCTTTTGTTCCACCCATTATTTTAAGAAAAAAATCTCTCTTGGTAAGAGAAGGGAAATTATTCTTTCCAATATAATCAGGATAACTTGACCATTTGTAATTTCCCAAAAATTCAATTACCTTCTCTGGATTCTTGATTCCGTTTTCTTTCCATTTTGGTTCTAATAAAGATATGCCGTTAGTATGAATATAAACAAATATATTTTTAAACTGATCATTAGTTTTGATATGAATTGCTCTAAATCTCCCCTGAAAAAGATGGCCTTTTCGGTCATATTTATTATTAAAGAAGGTAGCATAACCGGCACCGAATTTTCGCATGAATTGGGAAATTCCGTCTTTTTTAATTTGTCGTAAAAGCAAATGAATGTGATTTGGCATGAAACAAAAGGCTAAAATTTCCACTATTAGATCTCGATCATCAGAGAACTGTTCTCTGTTAGCTTTTTTAGATTTAATTCGAGCTTTTCGACGTTCTCTAATAGTAATTGGCGTCACGCTTGTGTTAAATTCGTAAAGAGAAAAAATTGCTCGGTAGTAATCGTCTTTATTTCTAAAAATTGCAACATCTCCAACTCCTCGGGTTATAACATGATAAATCTCATTATTAATTAATGGCGGTCTTTTAATAGGCATAAATCAATTTACAGAGAACTGTTCTCTGTAAATTTAATAATGTAAAAAAGGAGCCTTTAAAGGGTCCCAGTTTAGAAAATAAAAACTCTTGAGAAATCTTCTTAATAAGCATATCAGAGAACAGTTCTCTGTAAGTCTCTGTAAGTTGTACTTCTTATGGTTTAATTTCTTTCTCTTTTTTTTCTTCTTGTCTTTCTTTCTCTTTTTTGAGAATCTCCTCTGCTTTCTTAAGTTTTCTCCTGGTAGTGACAATATAGTAAACTACTACCCCTAAGACAATTAAAATTCCCAAACCGATTTTCCAAGGAAATACCCAGAAAAGAGTTACCGCTGAGAGGCTTTTATTTTCTGAGCCATAACTGGCAACTAAATTTGCTTGATACCTTACTCCCCAAATCCAAGATCTATCCCACTTTGCCTCCACTCTTCTTATTGCCCCAGGGATAACATTTTGCTGAGGGAATTCAACATCAGCCACTTTCTTACCAAAAATATTGGTGATAGTCACAAATCCTCTTGGTCTGACATGGACAGTGCCGATATTTTTAAAACGGGTGGTAAAAATAATTGGTCCGTATTCGGAAAACTTTGGCACTGAAAATTCCTCTACTTTTATTTCTTCTTTAATTTTACCGGAAACAGATAAAAGTACTAATGCTCCTATTTTTTGAGTAATAGCAACGCCAGTTGCTTCTTTTCCTACTACGCCAGTAATTGTGGCTAGAACCGAACCATACTTTCCCCCTGGTTCCGCATTTTTAGGGACATCAATAGTGAAAGTCACAAATTTACTTCCTCCTGGCTTTAGGGTAAATTCAGAAGGAATTGTTGCTACCCATTTTTTAAGAGAATAGGTTTCGTCCTCCTGCTCCTGAACTCTTACTTCTCCTAACTCGCCATAAGCCAGAAAATCCTCTGTTTCCATCTTGACCGAAATGCTGCTTTTCGTAGGATTTGAAACTTGAATTTTGTTTTCCAAAACATCGCCGGGATTGGCTGTTAATTCAAAAGTTAAAGGAGAAATTGTCAGTCCTCTCTCTCCTTCTTGAGCGAAAATCGTGAAGCCAGAAATCATTCCTATTAGCATTATAGCAGTCAAAATTAGGACGGACTGATTATGTCGTTTCATATTTATTTTTATGAGATAGTTTAAAAATCATACCTTCATACCTAAGATTAGGGATAACCTTCGTCAAATAAAGTTAAGCTACTTTCTCGTTTATCTTACCTCTCCCCGCCCCTTTAAAAAAGGGCGGGGATTTGGCATTAAAATTTTACGATTTTAGTAGGTTGGTGTCACAATATACACTATCGTATTCTGATAAAGTCCGGCTGCCTGAGTGGAATTCCTGCTAATCTTATAGTGAACCTTTCCTGCGTCAGCGGCTGGTCCACTGCTACTCATAAAGGTTTCGGCAGTTTCTAGTCCGCTACCTGGGTCACAATTAGCATCGCTACCTACGCAAGCAAATTGGCGATAGCAAGGTGCAGTAACACAAATCCCGGCTGGTGTTGTATAAACAATATTGCAAGGAGTACCAGTAGTATTGGTGCAGGTGTGCCCTAATCCTTGGTTAGCCGAAGCAGTAGCCCAGTCATCTGCAGTAATTTGCGAACAGGTTCCACCATCACAGGTAGTGTCTATAAGATTAGTTGAGACATATTGCATATTGGTCGTTTCCTGAGAGGTGAGGACATAACCAGCCGATGCATTAGTTGTCACGCTCAACTCATGGCAAGCTGCCTTAAAAGCATCAGCAGCAAGCGTTCCAAAATCTACCTCGGTAGGAGATGTGGTACTAACCACAGTTGGCGAACCAGTGTCTGTGAGACAGCTTCCAGCCGCTACATTACCAATAGTAAAAGTTAAAGTCTCTGTTATTGTTGCCTTAACTGTTACTCCTTCAATAGTAGCAACCTTTATTTTACCAGTATCACCAAAGACTCCAGCAATGTCTATATCAGAAATATCAGCAGTTCCAGTGGCCGCCACTTTTGTTGGGTTGGTAATTTGGGTTGAACCAGCGCCCCCAGCGGTGGCGTTAGAACCAATTTCAATCTGGACACAGGAACCAGCTGCAATTTCTGTTGCGCCGGCATCAGTAGGAGCGGTAAAGGTGACAATAGATCCAGCTTGACCAACTCCCCAAATTGGTGATGCACCAGGAGCAGCAGCAAGAGTCTTCTCTGTAACAAAGCTACCGCAATCGCCTATCGGATCTGTAGTATCAACCGCTAAGTCAAAGTTTAAAAGCGCAAAAGTACCCATCGTAAATCCAGCCGCAAAAGTTAGAGTAATAGTATCAGTTGAAGCATTCACTCCAGTCGGTGTCACAAATTGAATCGTATGGTTGGCGAGAGTTGATGGTCTTGAATCAGACAAGGTATCCTTACGACTAGTCACAGTAGCTGCCTCTACCAAAGGAATAAGTTCATACATTGCCACGAGCATTAAAATCAAACCGACAACAATTGCAGTTTTGCTGTATCTTTTAATTTTTTCACTCATATACTTTTTATTTTTTAATAACTGTTTCTAATTTATTAGTCTACCTGTCGACCTCCATGCCCATCACAAGGCTCAGGTAGAAATTTTTTCAATTTTATCAAAATTATTCTATTTTATCAAA
>Ga0210057_1007348_pt1 | contig 13396 bp, 15 predicted proteins | sample CryGeyCG2114_010_2_FD_183968 | JGI IMG/M metagenome (GOLD analysis project Ga0210057, IMG submission 183968) | Groundwater microbial communities from aquifer - Crystal Geyser CG10_big_fil_rev_8/21/14_0.10 (SPAdes) (version 2) | ecosystem: Environmental > Aquatic > Deep subsurface > Groundwater ... | reverse complement strand
CTAAAGGAATTCCTGGTATTGGACAAAAAAAAGCCCTTCAGATTGTTCAGAGATACAAGCAACCGGTATTAATTTTCAAGAGCGTTGAGGAGCAAATTTTATCCTTGAATGAAGAAGACAGGTTTGATTGGCAGGAAATTTTTGAATTGTTTCACAAGCCAGATGTAGAAGATTTTGAGTTTAAGTTTGGAAGAGTAAACGAAAAGAAGATAAAAGAAATACTCGTTGATAGACACGATTTCTCCCTTGAAAGAGTGGAGAAACAGCTTGAAAAACTGAGAGATATCAGGGAAAAACAGAAGCAGAAAGGGTTAGGTGATTGGGTTTAGAATTGATGTTTGGACTTTTTTATTGAATATCCTCATATATATCTCCTTCTCTTTTTCTTCTTTCAGCTTCTTCTTTTTTAGCTTTTTCTTTAGCTAATTTTTCTATTTCTGCCTGTCTTTTTGATTCTATCTCTCTGATAAGTGTTCTTTTCTCTTCTGCTTGCCTTTCCATCTCTTGTTTTCTTATTCTTTCTGCTGCTATTTTTTTGACCCTTTTAACTTCTTTTGCATTATCTTCAACTATTTTTTTTCTTATTTCTGCCTGTCTTTTTTCTCTTTTTCTCGCATCATCCTCCTCTTTTTGTTTGGCATTTATGTCTGCCCTTATTTTTGCATTATCTTTCTCTTCTTGTTCTCTTCTTTGTTTTTCTAGTTTTCTTTGTTCTTGAATTTTTCTTGCTTTATCGGCCGACTCTACCCAATTTTGTTCGTATGTTTTTACTGCTCCTTGTTGTGTTTTTTGCTGTTCTCTAAATTCTTGTTTTTTACGCTCTTTATCTTGTTTTTCTTGCTGTTCTCTGTATGCTTTTTCTCTTGCCAATCTTCTTGCTTCACTCATTTTTGCATAATTTCTTTGTCGTTCAAGTTCTTCTTCATACGCCTTTCTTTCTTCTGCTTTCTGTTTCCAAATATCTTTCCCGGTTGTCCATCCAACACCTTTTTTTATTCCTCTTCCTGTTGCTTTTGCTCCTCCCCAAGCTTTACTTCCTGCCCAGCCAGCACCCTTGCGGAAAAAACCTGGTTTTTTAGAATAAGGATAATCGCTATATCCACTTAAAGCCATATCTTTTTTTTTACTATGCCTTCTCCAAAGCCATAATCCAAAAAGAAACATTATTATGCCTATTACCATTACTGTTGTGTATTCATAAAAGAAATCTGTGAGCCATCCTGTAAGGAATAACCCTATTCCTACAATTGCGAGTACTGCGCCGAAGTTGAATTTTCTTGTGAAGAATATTATCAACCCAAGGAAAAGGAGAGGAACAATGTAGAAAAGCATTGTTTCTGAAACTCCCAAATCGTAAAATAAAGAATTCAAATCGAAGGTGTATGCAATCCCTGTGAAATGTGCCGCAGCAGTGATTCCGAATGCAATGAGCATAGCGAGAATTCCCGGCATGGAGCTACCTGGTCCCATACTTCTGCTTAGAGCCCATTTTGCAAGCAATCCTGATAGTCCAAATATGATGAGAAGACTAATATTATCCGCACCTATTGAATTAAAGAAATCTCCAAGAGATACTTGCGCACTTGCAAAATTCAGGAACATAATTCCTAATGTTACTGAAAGAAAAATTAATGCTAAACCTCCTTTTTGCATATTGAAAAAAGGGAGAAGGTTTTTATAAACTTTTATATTACTTGAGGGATGAAAGCACTCAGAGGAATGGACATACTTGGGAATATTGCAATCTTGAAATTTTCTGACAAAGCAAGTTTAAGGGAAAAGAAAAAAATTGCTGAGAAAATTCTTAAGCATAACAAATCCATAAAAACAATTGTCGAAAAAACAGGGAAGTTCTCTGGAAGGCTGAGAAAGCAAAAAACTCGTTGGCTTGCAGGGGAAAAAACCAAGGAAGTTCTTTATAGGGAAAATGGATGCGTGTTCAGATTTAACGTTGATGAAACTTATTTTTCTTCCCGACTTTCAGGAGAAAGGAAAGAAATTGCCTCGAAGATAAAAAAAGGAGAAAGTGTTTTGGTTATGTTCTCTGGTGTAAATCCTTATGGAATAGTCATTGCAAAAAACTCGAAAGCAAGGAAAGTTTGTTCCATTGAAATAAACAAAGAAGCAAGCAAGTACGCTAGACTTAATGTAGAACTGAATAAGTTAAAAGATAGTGTTGAAATTATCCAAGGAGATGTGAAGAAAATTGTTAAGGTAATATCTAAAAAACAATCCCTTAAGTCATGCCTCGTTAATGTAAATGGAATATGGAAATCTGTTAAAATTTTGTCAGTTAGTAAAAAGAGAGTGTATGATAATGGACAGGTAATTCCAAGAAAATTTGATGTCATCGTCATGCCTCGTCCGCAATTAAAAGATTCATTTTTGGGGGAAGCATTTTCCTTATCGAAATCAGGGAAGCGAGGAACAAGAATATTTTATTATGACTTCTGCAAGAATGATGAAATTGAAAGTGTTATTGAAAAAATAAAGCAGGAAGCAAAAAAATCAGGAAAGAAAATAAAAATCATCAATAAAAAGGTTGCAGGAGAAATTGCATCTTACAAAGTCAGATTGAGGGTTGATTTTAAGGTTTTGTAATGATTTAAAATATTGACATAGGAAATTTTGGAACATATTTCATGCCTTCTAATTTCCAATTGATTTGTACATTTTCTCCATGATTTTTATAAACTATCCATGCTCCTGTTTGGATAATTTCTTCACCATTTCCCAATGTTTTTTTTCTTTCATCAAAATAACCTTTGGTTAAATGCCTGTTAGGAAATTTATATTTTTCCAAAGCTGTTTCTAAATCACCATTTGCTTTTCTTATCTTTTCTTCTTCATCTCTTGTTAGTTCTGGATTGTTCATTTTAATAAGGTCTTTTATTAAAGTTACTTTGAGTATCTGATTTTATTTCTATTACGGGCTGATTGGCAAGCCTTATTTCTCCCTCAGTTAAGTTCCCTTTTGCAGTGCAGAAAGGAACTTCTTCTCCGGACCATTTTAATAAACCTAATTTTCTATAAGGACATTCATTAACACTGCAAAACACAACTTTATTACCTAATGAATATACCTCTTTAGCAACCTCTTCATCAAGCTTTGAACATCTTACCATTTTATTCAATTAACCTCCTTCCTATTTCGTAAAGAGAATACCCCATTATTGCAAGATAACCTGTCACCAATAAACGGGGAGTTATATATAATAATAAATTTTTAGTTAGGGTTAATGTCTTGGTTTTTTTTTCTACCTTAGGGAATAATTCCACTACCTTGCTTTCAATAGTTGCCATTATATTTTTCCAGATATATTCTTTAAAAGGTTTGCTAAATTGCCTTTTCAGCATTCATTGCACTTGGCGCCTCGCCTCCATGCCACGTGAATCTTGGACGAATTTGAACAGGGTAGATTCTTTCTGAGTTGTCATCAAGTATTATTGCAGAGCCTTTTTTGTTTGGAAGGTCATCTACATATTTTTTTATGTTTTCAAGAAGATAACTTTGCATGATATAGTTAAGGGCTTCCAAATCAGGTTGAGAAGTTACTCTGTGAGAAATTACTATGTCTGCCTGAGTCATTGCATCTTTGTGGATTTGCCCTGGCTGCTGTGTTGCAAGAACAAGAGATATTCCTGGTTGTCTCCCTTCTCTGAGCAGTTGAATAAGCGCATCTGTTGCAATCGTCTTGCTTCCAAGGGGAAGAAATTCATGGGCTTCATCAATAAAAATCCATGCAAGAGGGTTTTCTTTTTTTCCTCCTGATGAGAGATAATCAAAACCTCTTGACACTGAAGCAACTTCTTCTTTTTTTCTTGCACTCATTCTCTCGTTGAAAATTTTCTTTGAGACAAGGCTTATTACAAGTGCGCGAACATTGAAAGAACCTATTGAATTATAAACACTTAAATCCAAGACGCTCGTTTCCCCTCCTGAAATCAAATCTCCCACACGGGTGATGTCCGATTTTTTTTCTGCAAAGATTCCCCATGTTTGCGCAGCCTCAAAGAAACTAACAGCAGTATTTTTTGTTTCGTCAGACGATTTTTCATCTATTTCAATATTTTTTATTATTTCACCTATTGTATAATTTTCACTGTCTTTGAGCTTGTTTATTACCCTTTCAATTAAAACTGCTACAGGGTTTATTATGTCAAGCCCGAAGGTTATAACCCAATCTTCAGCCTTCATTTCGGAGGCATCAAGAGCGAATTTTCTGTCAGCAAGTATTCCTTTTTCCAAATAGTCATCATAAAAACCATAAGGAACAAAAATCCTTACAGGTAAGTTTTTTCCTTCAAGTCCCCATTCATAAAGAATTTCCTTGTCTTTTTCGTTTGGAAATTTCATTGTCCAATAAATTCCCATGGTGTCAAAAATAAGTGAGCCTATATTTTCACTAACTTCTTTTGGAAGAGATGCAAGTTCTTCTGCCAGAACACCAAGTGTGTATGAGTTGTGAACTATTATGTCATTTGCCACAAAATTATGGTTTTCGGGAACGCAAATATCATAAACCCTGAAATTACCCTCCAAAATTTCCATTGAGATTATTTCATCCCAGAATATGTCCGATTGTGCAAGAAGTTTTAGTCCATTGTGCTGTTCAACTTCTGCAATATGCATTAAAGTTTGTCTTGAAGGGGAATAGTTTATTCTTTCCCTCATTGCCTTTGGATGATTATAGCCGAAAGCATTTCCTATTTCTGTCCAGTTTTTTGGTTTGTAAGTTTCCCATATTTCTTTTGGGATGGTATCTATATTGGGATTTCTTGTCTTTAATTTGATTTCTTCATAAGCTGCTTTTTGCTTATTCTCTTTCTTACCAAAAAATCCTATTTTTTCTATGAACTTAACTGAGTTTCCCGAATTTATAATTATCTCATGAGATAAGAATTCTTTTTCATCACGCTTTATTTTTTTATTTCTTATCTTTGACAATATCCCGAATCTTAACAGCAGATTGTGAATTTGTTTTATCAGTCTTTTTGATGAGGAACTGTATGAAATCTTCCAGACATCATCAGATTTGTATATACTCCCATCACAGCTGAATAATCTGTTCAGGAAAATGGATAATTTTTCTTTTTTTAACTGCATTATGTTGTCTGAAAGGAATTTTTCCTTTGCAAGAAGCCCGTACATACATTCCCTTTCTATAAGTTTTCTGATGCTTCTTTTTTCATAAACATTTCTGCTTTCTTCCATAAACTGCCTTTTTTTATTTCTTATCAGATTAGACTCAAGAATTTTATTTTTCCATAAAGGGGATGATATTCTGTAATGATTTTCTTTTTCTTTTATCAATTTCAATGAAGGGTCAAATTTTTTTAAGGAATTCTCAAAATCTTCCACAATTTTTTCATCTGAATTTGCAAATAAGACGATTGATTTTGTATGGCCTTCTGCCAGTAAATATGAAAGGAGTTTTATTTCATGCTCGGGCATTTCATTATTTCCAAAAGCGGGCAAATTCCTTGGAGTGGCTATTCTGCTTCCAATAAATAATTCTTTGGATGGTTTCCAGCCTTTAATTGTTAATAGAGGATGCTCAGGAGTTAATTTTATATCTTTTCCGCTTCTTAATTTTATCTTCAATAGCTTATTTGTTTCTCTGGAGAAAAACTCTGATTTTTTAGATTTCTCCATTTTTAAACTATTATTCAATGAGAATACTTTTTTATTGTTGTTTTCAAGTTCTTTTATCGGAATTTGCAGGCCGTTTTCCATAGTGATTAATGTGTCTCCGTGAAGGCATTTCCCCCCGCCTCTTTTTCCTGCGACAAGAATTACATGACTTCGAACAACGTCGAGGAGGATTCTGTTGCTAAGGGAAGTATATTGCCCCATCCTGACATATCCTTTTCCCATGAATGCAAACCCTTTTTCCTTGAAGAGTTTTTTGTCTGCAGTGTTTCTTCCAAGCTGGATGTCATATGGCATGTAAAAACCTCCAGCGGGTTTTTACGAATCCCACAACCATTAATTTAAATCCTTCACTTGTCAACTTCCTCTTTAATTTCATTAATAAAAATAGCAATGCATGTTTTAATAGTTTTTTATTGTGTTTTCAAATACTCAACTTCATCTTCACTGAGCTTCAGCTCCTTTTGGATTTCTGGATTTCTTAGAAACCTTACAACCATCGGAAACTCGTTTTCAGCGCGCTTTTTTCCTATGTGTACGAAGCGCGCGTATTTCTCTGCTATGGACTTTTTCTTTATTGTGCGCTGATTATGGAGCCAAATGCTAAGAATCCTGTCCGGTTTTTTGTAACTTGTAAATCCTCCTGAAAATCTTGAAGGGTTTTTTGCGGAAGAGATTCCATAACTGAGAAAAATATTCTCATAAACAAGGAATCTCCAATATTGCTGCTTGTAAATTCTCCCTTTGAAAACATCTGCCTTGCTGAGCAAATCCATAGCCCTTTCCAGTTCCTTTCCATGATATTCTGCAGGAGTATTTTTTTCTATCCACAACATTACTTCATCAAGAGGCATGTTTAGAGAATCAAAGAGAGAAAGCATTTCCTGAGAAGGCTTTGATTTGTATATTTCCCTTAAAACATTGAATATATCCTTTTCTCTGTTTCTCTCATCTAAAGGAATCCTTGATTTTACAAGAGCTTCTTTTTGAAGGTCATTTATTGCAGCTCTTAAATCTCCCTTAACCTTCAGGGAAATCTCTGTCAAAACGTCATTCTCCACAAAAAGGTTTTCTTTTTTTAGAATTTGTATGAGAACATTTTTTATTGTCTTATAATCAATTTCCTTTAATCTTACTAATTCAGCTTTTCCTCTTAGAGGTGTAAGATTTTTTTTCCAAACATCATTTGCAGTTATTATCACAGGATATTTTGAATTTGTTATAAGAGAAATCAGTTCAGGAACCCCTCCTCTGTCAGTTCCTGACAAACCATCAGCTTCATCTACAAGGATTATTTTTGTCTTGTTAATCAATGAAACCTGCTCCATTGCAGGCCTTAAAATTTCGCCAAGGTTTTCTTTATTTCTCAAATCAGAAGCATTGAGCTCAAAAATTTCTGAGTCAGTTTCATTTGCAATCACCTGTGCAAGAGTTGTTTTTCCAATTCCGGGAGGTCCGTGAAGAATTAGCGCTTTTTTAGATGTTTTTGTAAGGCTTCTAAGGTTGAAGTTTTCAATAAACTGCCTTATTACTCTTATGGCTTCGTTCTGCCCCTCTATCTCTGAGAACTTTTTTGGCCTGTATTTTTCTGTCCATGTCATTTTATTTTGTTAAATCCATCAAAATAAGGTTCACCTTCTTCAATTTTTTTAACAATTTTGTAATATCCTCTTGTCCATACTTCTCCCCCTCGGATAAAGTGTGTTGCTTCTAATATAATTATACTTGCAAGAGGTTTGGAAAGTTGTTCATCTCCTCCGGTTTGGAGTAAAGGTATTTCTCCTTCTAACCAATAATTTCTTTGTCCTCTTTTTAGAAAAGGGTGGGTCGTACTCTCAGATAATAACTCTGGTAAGCATTCCTCCTCCAATCTCCCTGGAGTTTCAAATTCTCGAAGAGCCAAATCCGGATTAAACTCTACTTTAATTCCCATTTTATTTCCCCAAACCTGCAAGGACAAAACTAGCCAGTAAAGCCTGTAGTTGTATGAATGGGTCTGAACCTTCTACAATTCTGAACTCTGATTCGCCTGTTTTTTCTGTGAGCTTTACTTTTATCTCGGGTTCTATGGGAAGGTTCCATATTTCTTTCTGTATTGTTTTTATCAAGTCCTGCCCTGAGACACTTTGCTTCAGCATTATGTCGAAAAGTTTTTCCCTTGATTTTTCAAAATCACCGGAAATGGCATAATCAAGAGCTATGCGGACATCTTTTGGCTTCGCTTCAGAGATTATTGTTGAAATGAGGTCATAAGTTATTACTGGTGAAATTGAGGAAGTGGATTGAAGTATGTTTATGCATTTTCTGCAATCACCTTCACTGCCCTCATAAATTATTTCAACGGCTTCGGGAGCAATGGCTAATTTTTCCCTTTCCGCTATGAGTTCAATTATTTTTTGAATGTCTTTTTTTTCAAGAAGCTTGAATCTAAAAAGGATGCAACGGGATTGAATAGGATCAATTATCTTGCTTGAATAATTGCATGAAAGAATGAATCTGCATGTTGAGGAATAATTTTCCATTGTTCTTCTCAATGCTTGCTGGGCTTCTGGTGTGAGGGCGTCTGCTTCATCAAGAAATATTATCTTGAAAGGCACATTTCCAAGGGATTTTGTCCTTGCGAAATTCTTGACTTTTTCCCTTACAATTTGAATACCTCTTTCATCACTTGCATTCAATTCAAGGAAATTTTCTTTCCAATTTTTTCCGTAGAGCTCTTTCACAATTACAAGTGCAAGTGTCGATTTTCCAGTTCCTGCCGGTCCTGCCAAAAGGAGATGTGGAATATTGAGTGTGTTTGTAAGTGAAGAAACACGCTTTATTATTTCATCCTGTCCTACAATATCTGAAAATTTTTCAGGACGATATTTTTCAGTCCAGATTTCACTTGCCATATTAAGATTATTGAGTTTAGTATTATAAAGATTGTTATGATTAAAACTCATTTAAGAAGTATTCTTCCATCGTCAAACTCCATACCCATTATTTTTACCAATTTTTCTGTAGCAACTCTCCTAACATTTGGGTCTTTTCCCACAACTATTAGAGTAGTTGTTCTTCCTCCTCTGTTAACTTCAACCTTTAAACTGACACCTTCCTCATAGTGAAAATACTTTCCACAATTTGGACCTTCATACCCTCCCATATCTATAAAACCTTGAACCATTCTTCCATTGTTACCATTAGTGATAAATGCTTCAAATCTACCATATACCCTTTTATCTACCTCACTTAAACCTACTGTCTTATAGCAATCAACATATTCTGCAGAAACCATAACTAAAAAAATGCTATTTTCTTTTTATAGATTATTATTTTACAAGATATAATTAACGATTTCAAGTGGAGAAAATTATTTGCTTCTTGACCTTCTTAGCTTTCTTTTCCTCTTTTCTTTCTTCAGCCTTTTGCGCTGCCATTTCCAACGCATTTGCCATCTTTTTTTCCATCTTCTTGAGGAACGTTTCATTTTAATCTTTCACCTCAATCTTTATGTTAACATTCTTTGGGATTTTCATCCTCATAATACTGTGAAGAATTTTTTCATTTGCCGGCAGGTCAATTATTCTTTTATGAATTCTCATTTCAAACTTATCGAAAGTTGCAGTTCCGTCTCCGCAAGGCGATTTTCTTGTTGTAACTTTTAACTTTTTCGTTGGTAAAGGCACAGGTCCGCGGATGACAATCCCTGCTTTTTTTGCCATGTCACTTATGGAATTGCAAATACTGTTTAACATTTCTATATCTATGCTATTCAGCTTAACTCTTACCTTTGGCATTCTAAACCTTGTAAAAATTTATTTAAAAACCTTGTCCTTCGAAAAACTTTTTATACTTCCTTTACCGCTTATGTAAAAAGAGGCATCGATGGAACCTATATTCATACAACTTGCAGTGATTCTTTTCACAGCTTTTGTAGTGTCATATGTAGTAAGAGCGTTCAAGCAGCCCCTGATTATTGGGTATATCATTGCTGGGATGATTATAAGCCCTTACATAATAAGCTTTGGCGCATCAAAGGAAATCATAGATATTTTCTCTAAATTTGGAATAGCATTCCTTCTTTTCATGGTTGGTTTACATATGAACCCAAAAGTCATAAGAGAGATTGGTGCGGCATCACTTATCATAGGCACAGCACAGATGCTTTTGACTTTTGCACTTGGTTTTTTTGTGTCTGTCCTTCTTGGGTTTAACAATATGGCGTCTTCTTTCATAGGAATTGCGTTAGCTTTTAGCAGTACAATTATCATCATGAAACTGCTTTCTGATAGGAAACAAATTGATTCTCTTTATGGTAAAATATCTATAGGGATTCTTATCCTCCAGGATTTGGTGGCTATAATCTTCCTTATGATTGTTTCCTCCGCTTCAAATCTCAACACTTTCAGTTCCATAGCAGTAAGAAGCTTGTTTGGAGGGGGAGGATTAATAGTTGTGCTGTTCCTTATAGGTTTCTTCATCTTTCCAAAGGTTCTTCACAAAATGGCGGAATCACAAGAGCTTTTGTTTTTGTTTTCCATCACATGGGCATTTGTTGTTGCTGCACTGTTTAGTTATCTTGGATTTTCAATAGAAATTGGCGCGCTGGTAGCAGGAATTGTTCTTTCAATTTCCCCTTATAGTCTTGAAATCAGTTCCAAGATCAGACCTTTGAGAGATTTTTTCCTTATCATATTCTTTATAATCCTCGGGTTTAATCTCCCTGTTTCCACAATAAACACTACAATCATTGTGCATGCACTGATTTTTTCATTAATTGCTCTTATATTCAAGCCACTTATACTTATGACTTTTAGTGCCCTTAATGGATATACAAAAAGGACAAATTTCCTTGTAGGAACCACGTTGGGACAAATCTCTGAATTTTCCCTAATCATTCTTGCGGTTGGTGTGTCGAAGTCTCTTATTCCTGTAGAGATTTTATCAACACTCACTCTCACAGGGATAATCACAATCACCATATCAACTTACATGATAATCTATTCCAACAAGATTTATTCAAAAACATATAACTTCGTTTCCATGTTTGAGAAAAAAAGAGTAAATGAAAAAATTGCAATTCTCAAAAAATATGACGCAATACTTTTCGGGTATAATCGTATAGGCTTTAACATCCTTAGGGAACTGAAAAAAATAAAAAAGAATTATCTTGTTGCAGATTTTAATCCAGATACTATTGAAGCACTTTCTAAGTTTGGAATCCCTAGTGTTTATGGGGACGGATATGATACAGATTTCCTTGATGAGTTGTCGCTTGACAAAATTAAACTTGCAATTTCAACAATCCCTGACTTCGAAACAAACATAATAATTGTTGAAAGAATAAGGAAGGTTAATTCAAAGGCGATAGTTATTGCTCGTGCAAGCGAAGTTAAAGAAGCCTTTGCTCTTTACAGAAAAGGCGCGAGCTATGTTCTAACCCCTTATTACATCGGGGGGGAGCATGTTGCAAAAATGATTGAAGACTACAAACTTAATAATGAAGAGTATAGAAAAGAAAAAAGAAATCACATAAAATTCCTTGAGGAAATTGCCGGAAGGAACAAAAGACACATACTTAAAAAATAATCACTTCTTGTTAGTTTCTTCCTCTTCCTCTATTGGGTTTTCAAGTTCAAATAATGAAAAGATAAAACTGAAAAATCTCAGAACAACCTCAATGAATATTATAAAAAACAGGTAGATGAATATCTCGCTGAAGAAAATTGGTATTTGTGAAAACTGGCCCATTATCCTCTCTATTGAAAAGAAAGTAGGGTTAAGAAGAGACACTGCAAGGAAAGTAAAAGGTATGAGCTTTGCAACATCTCTTGCCAAATCTTCCTTATAGTAAGAAGCCATCCTTATTGCAGCGATTATGGTTGCTGAAATCAGCAGAAGGGTGCTGACTTCCAGATTGTCTGTCATGAATATCAGCAAAAGAGTGAATACTGAGAACCATAAGAAAACTAAAACAGGCATTATTACTATGTATTCAAGGACATAAAAAAATCCGGCAAGGAACTTGGTATTGAATGAATTATCAGACTTGTTATACTTGTTCAGGTTAAGAATCATGATGTTCTTGCTCGAAACGGACCTGTAAAATTTCCATATGAAGATGGAGTACAGCACAATCAAAAGTACAATCACAAACAGATTTATGAATTTCTGGAAAAACAAAGGCAATCCTGATAGGAAATAATTATAAGCCTGAAGAAAAGTGCCACCAAGCCCCTCTATCATGTTTGCCACCCCTCCTGCCATTTTTTGTTTAAGTAAAAAATGTTTTTAAATATTTGTTAATATTTTATTTAAAGGTAAATTTAAATAATATATTCTTTTTATTTGAGGATGATTGATATAAAATTAATCCGTGATAATTCTGAGGTTGTCAAGGAAAACATAAAGAAAAAATTTCAGAACGAAAAACTTGCTCTTGTTGACAAAGTGAGAAAGCTCGATGAGGAATGGAGGAAGATAAAGTATGAAGAAGACAAATTGAGGGGAGATAGGAATAAAATTTCTGAGCAGATAAATCAGCTTATGAAATCAAAGAATAAGGCGGAAGCAGAAAAACTGATTAAAAAGGCGAAGGAAATTCCTGGCAAGATTTCAAAACTGGAAGACAAGAGGAAAAAACTTGAAGAGGAAATAAAGGATATTATGTTCCAGATTCCTAATATAATCCATAAGTCTGTACCTATAGGAAAAGATTCCTCAGGCAACCTTGAAATTAAAAAAGTAGGAAAGCCAAGAATTCCAAAGTATGAGATTTTTAATCATGCTGAATTGGCTGAAAAGTTAAATGGTGTTGACTTTGACTCTGCAAGAAAAACTTCTGGAAATGGTTTTTACTTTCTTACTGGTGAATTGGCAATTCTTCATTCGGCAATGCTAGCTTTTGCAAGAGACTACATGATAAAACAAGGATTTCAGTATGTTATCCCCCCTTTTATGATTAGAAGTGCAGTTGTTGATGGAGTCATGAGCTTTGCAGAAAAAAATGCAATGATGTACAAAATAGAAGGGGAAGATTTGTATCTTATCGGAACTTCTGAACATTCAATGATTGGTAAATTTATTGATGAGACAATAATCTCTAGGGAGTTGCCCATTACACTTACAGGTTATTCTCCGTGCTTTAGAAAAGAAGTAGGAAGTCATGGTATTGAAGAAAAAGGATTCTACAGATTGCATCAGTTTGAAAAACAAGAAATGATTGTGATTTGCGAACCGGAAGATTCCTATAAATGGTACGACAAAATGTTAAAATATACAATTGAAGTCTTTAAAGCATTGGATATTCCTGTAAGAATTTTGGAATGTTGTTCGGGTGATTTGGCAGACTTGAAGACGAAGAGCTGTGATGTAGAGGCATGGAGCCCCAGACAGAAAAAATATTGGGAAGCTGGAAGTCTGACAAATATGGAAGAAGCACAGGCTAGAAGACTAAACATAAAAATTGAAAATAAAGGTAAAAGATATTTTGCTCATACGCTGAATAATACCGTCTTAGCTTCCCCGAGAGCCTTGATTGCACTTATGGAAAACAATCAGCAGAAAGACGGAAGCATTAAAATACCTAAATCTCTTTGGAAATATACCAGATTTAAGGAAATAAAAGCGAAGAAAAAATGAAACACCCCGCCCTAAAGGGCGAGGTATCAACGTAAAAAAATGTTAAAACTAACAAACCCAAGGCTGAGAAGAAGCAATGTAATGCTGGACAGCTTCAGTAGTTGTGTTGCCGACGCTGCG
>Ga0210057_1007347_pt1 | contig 13396 bp, 14 predicted proteins | sample CryGeyCG2114_010_2_FD_183968 | JGI IMG/M metagenome (GOLD analysis project Ga0210057, IMG submission 183968) | Groundwater microbial communities from aquifer - Crystal Geyser CG10_big_fil_rev_8/21/14_0.10 (SPAdes) (version 2) | ecosystem: Environmental > Aquatic > Deep subsurface > Groundwater ... | reverse complement strand
AGCAGAATCTATTATGATTTCCTCTCCTATTGATGAAATTAAAAATCGGCTTAATATTGTCGAAGTAATTGGTTCTTACATTAAACTTCAAAAAGCCGGAGCGAATTATCGAGCCCTCTGTCCTTTCCATTCCGAGAAAAATCCTTCTCTTCATAAGAATTTAAATTTTAACTACCAATCTTTGATAATAAAACACCTTCAGATTTTAAACGGGACTGCCGATATAGAAGCTTTATGTTTTTATGATTCTTCGATAAAAAACAAAATAGATTCTTTCGCCGGTTTGTACGATGGAGCTTTTCCTTTCAATTTTAAATAAGACTAATTTTATAGTAAAATGGACTAATATGAAAGAAAATAAAATTAAAAAATTAGCTTCTTTCTTTTACGAAATTGGAACATTAAGAAAAATACCACGGGCTCATCAGCAATTATTACTTTCGCAAGATTTAAGTGACAATATAGCATCTCACTCTTTTAGGGTTGCCTTTATTGGCTATTTTTTAGCCAAAGAGCTGAAAGCCGATGCTAATAAGGTTATAAAAATGTGTCTTTTGCATGATATAGAAAAATCTCGTGCTGGCGATCAAAATTGGGTAAACAAAAAATACATAAAAGTTTTTGAAGAAAAAATCAGAAAAGAGCAACTAAAGGATCTTCTTGGTTCGGAAGAATTAACGCGACTTTCAAAAGAGTACCAAGAAAAAAAAGCCTTAGAAGCTAAAATTGTCAAAGATGCTGATTTATTGGACGAAAATCTGCTTTTAAGAGAATATCAATGGCGGGGAAGCAAAGAAGCTGAAGATTGGCTTAAAATAAAAAAGATGGATGAACAAGAAAAATTAATGTTTACAGATTTAGCAAAAGAAATTTCTAAAGAGATTAAAAAACAAAACCCTTCCTTTTGGTGGGAGAGTCTTTGGACATCAAAAAGGAGAAAATAATCATAAGAATCTAAAAATATTATGGATAAAAATACTATAACTCAATTTCAAAAATCTTGTAGAAAAATTCAAAAAGCTATATTTGCCAATAAGAAATTAAGGGGTTTTAATATTACAAATGTACCCTTAGAATTTTGCTTAACCGAAGGAGAATTATCAGAAGCATTCGAAGCCTGGCGCAAAAAGAAAGATGATTTAGGTGAAGAGATAGCAGATGTCGTTATTTACCTGTTTAGTCTAGCTTCGATTTTAAAAATTGATTTGGGGCAAGAAATCATAAGAAAGATTAATAAAAATAAAAAAAGGGATTATCAAAAAGTAAAAGGTGTTTTGCTAAAAAAATAGCACCGATAATCCCTTAAAATTACTTATTTTTAAAAATTTCAGTTAAGATCGACTCAAAAATTGCCAATAAGGCAGTTTTTTGGTAAAATAAACTTATGATTATAGGTAGAGGGGCGGGCATTATTTTAATAGCCAACAATGGAATGATTCTTCTTCAGTATAGGGGCAAAGACAACAGATGGAACCAAGATTCTTGGAGTGAGTTTGGTGGCCAAATAGAAGAAGGCGAAACACCAGAAGAAGCAATAAAAAGAGAATTAAAAGAAGAGCTTGGAATAGAGCTTACAGATTTGAAATTCTTTAAAAAGTATGAACTTCAAAGGAAAAAGGGGATTTATGAACAATTTGTTTTTACTGCTTCGCTTAATTACCCCCTCGATAGGTTAAAAAAACAACAAAAGGAAGGTGGGGATTTATCGCTCTTTACCTATAAAGAAATAAAAAACTTAAAAATGGCTGATTATACAAAGGAGATATTAGAAGATTTCTTTAAATCTATACGAGATAAAATTTAAACTCAGAATCTTATGTAAGACCTTTCCAGAAATTAATAGGCGGAATAGAATATCCTTTCGGGGTTTTCTTTTTGGATAAATTAGATTATAATAAAAACACAGAAAATGCTCAATTCAAAATTTCGGGCAAATTATTTTAAGAGTTATAATATTTTGAAAAAAATAGAGTTGACCAAATTTTCATTTTTCCTAGTTAGACATTAGAAAAAATTTAATATAAAAAATTATGAAAATCTTAGTCACTGGCGGAGTAGGATTCATGGGTTTCCATCTCGTAGATAAATTAATAAAAGAAGGTCACAGTGTAGTGGTGATTGATAATTTATCCACTGGCAAAAAAGAGAATTTAAATCCAAAAGCTAAATTTTATAAAATTGACATTTGTAATCCAAAGATTTCTGAGATTTTTAAAAAAGAAAAGCCGCAAATTGTTTTTCATTATGCTGCCCAAATTGATGCTCGGAAATCAGTGGAGGAACCAGTTTTCGACGCTGAGGTAAATATCATTGGGAGTCTTAATGTTTTGAAAAATTGTAGAAAATATAAAATTAAAAAAATTATCTTTGCTTCAAGTGGGGGTGAGATTTATGGCGATGCTAAGGAGATTCCCACTCCAGAAACATATGTGCCTTTTCCTATTTCCCCTTATGGGGTTGGAAAGTTAGCAGTAGAAGGATATCTAAATTCATATTTCAAAATGTTTAAAATCCCATTTGCCTCTCTTCGTTACGGTAATGTTTATGGACCAAGGCAAAATCCTTATGGGGAAGCAGGAGTAGTAGCAATTTTTACTAAAAAAATGCTAAAAAATGAACAACCCCTAATTCATGGTGATGGAAAACAGACAAAGGACTACATTTTCATAGATGATGCAATTGACGCTACTATTTTAAGTTTTAAGAAAGATTTTATAGGGGTTTTAAATATTGGAACTGAAAAAGAAACTTCGGTATTAGAAATCCTTTATAAATTAAAAGAATTAACCCATTCCCAGGTTAAGGAAAAACATGTTTCTCTTCCACTCTGCAGTTTTAAAAGGGGATGTCTTTCTATCAAAAAAGCGAAAAGGGAACTCGGGTGGCAACCAAGATATAGTTTAGAAAAGGGTTTAAGAAAAACAGTAGAATTTTTTGAGAATTTATTAAATAAAAAATAAATAAGATTAAATATTAAGAAAGAATCTATCTTATAACAAATTATGAAAATTTATTTTGCTGCTCCAATTACAAATAGAATTTCAAATATAAATTTATATAGTCGAATAATTAAATACCTTAGTCGTTATGGCAAAGTTTTAAATGAAAAGATCGGTGATAAAAATTTCTGGGAAAAAAGACGAAAGGCAAATTTCTCTAAAAGAAACGCTCACAATTTTGATTTAAAATTACTTCTTAAATCGGACATTGTAGTTGCAGAAATTTCTACACCTTCTTCAGGAGTAGGGTATGAGATTGGACGAGCGATAGAAAGAAAAAAACCAGTATTAGGACTATATAACAAAAAGGTAGAAAAGCAATTATCGACGATGATTATCGGTTCAACTGATATCGTGAGTCGGTCATATCAAACATTTGTTGATATAAAATTAGCGATAGACAAATTTTTTAACTCCTTCTTATGAAGTTACTTCTCTCCTTAGATTTTTAAAATAACCCTTGACGATTAGGTTTAGAAGTGTATAATTAAAGTAGATCTTTAGAGAATCGGAGGAAAGTAAGAATGAGTCAAGAAGATTTAAAGAAACTTAAGAGAAAGACTATAAAACTAGAAGAACAATTGATAGAAGTAAGAAAGGCTTTAACAGAGATAACAAAAAGACTTAAAAAACAAGAAAACAAGTTTTTCGAGCTAGAAGAGGTAACTTCTTCCTATACTTATCCGCCTGACCGGAAAATTGAGGACGTTAAAAACCAACTAATCCACCTAGAAAAACACTTCCCAGCTCTCCACCTAGGAAATACAATCCCCTCAGTTCTTCCAGAGTATGCAGAGGGATGGATCGTAGTACCAAAATTCTCAAAGATAGCTTCAGATTATAATGACGCACTCGAAATCGCATTAGAGATTCTTGCAAAAGAGCGTCCAAATTTCTTGAACGGGAGAGAAGGAGAATTAGGAAAGGAGTATCTTAGACTAAATAATCGCACAGTAAGAGGACTAGAAATGTTAGATAAAACTGCAAAAGGAGACTACCTATTGTTTCCAGTCCAGTTAGGGAGTCGTCATCTCGGAAGATCTCCTCGACGAACAAAAGTTCTCTTTGAATCACATGAGTTTAGCTTAGGACCTTTTGAGATAGCAGTGTTTTTACTCACCCACCCAAAATGGCTTACTACAGAAGACGATTTAGGAATTGACTGTGCAGGAGGAGAATATGGACCGTATAAACACGCTCGTTTCAAAAATATTCTTTGTTTCTATTACCTAAAGGGAAAACTTCATTTTAACGACCGATGGGGAGGATGCCCTGACGAGAAATTTGGTGCAGCTACTGCCTTTCTTCCAAAAAAATTACAATTGATCTAAAGGTAGACCATAAGTCTACCTCTTTTTTAAAAACATTTTAAAATGTAAAATAGATATATGAATCCAAAAACGAAAATTGAAAATTTAATCTTTGATATAGGAGGGGTAGTTGTGTTAAGCAAGAAAATTGATTTCACAAAATTTGATAGAAAATGGTCTTTGCCAAACGGAACTGTTAAAAAGATAGTTGATACTTGTTTTAAAAAGATGAGTTTAGATAAAAATTTTAATTTAAGGGGATATTTCAAAAAAAACTTTTCTCATCTTTTGAGTTTCGAACAATATCAAGAGGTTACTAACCGATTATTTCAAAATGAAAGAATAAATAAAACTTTAGTTTCTTGGATTCGTAGAAAAAGAAAAAAATACATCATTTGCCTTCTAACTAATAATACTGCTATTTTAAAAAGACTTCTGAATAAAAGGTTTAAAATTTTTGATGATTTTGATTACATTTTCAATTCCGCTGACATTGGTCTTTTGAAACCAGATCCTAAGTTTTTTAAATATGTTCTTAAAATACTTAAAACCAAACCTAAAAAATGCCTATTCATTGACAATAATTCCAGAAATATAAAGGCCGCAAAGAATCTTGACTTCAATGCAGTTCTTTTTACAACTAATAAAAACTTTTTTAGAAAAATTTTTAAATTTAAGTTCTAATGAAAATTCCTACTTTTAGATTCAGCTGGCTAGAGTATTATTCAAAACAAAATATATTTTTAAAATTATTTCAGTATTGCTTCGGAACCTTATTTCTTCATTCTCGTGTAGTAGCACATTTTCTTTTTCATGATCTATTGTTCGACAAAAACGATCTAATCCTTGATATAGGATCGGGAGATGGAATCTTCGCAAATTGGATTTCGTTTCATACCAGATGTAAGGTTATTGGGATTGATAGACTTCCTCATCGGATTCAGTTTTCAAAAATCACCGCCCAGAAGTACAAACTTCCTAACGAATTTTTATGTTTGGATATAGAAAAAGAAAAAATAAATTTTAAAAGAGAATACTTTAATAAAATTTTAATGATCGATACATTAGAACATTTCAAAAACCCACAAAAAGTTATTCGGAAGACTAGTAATTGGCTAAGAAGGGGTGGAGTCCTATTCATTAGTACTCCTACAAAAAATCAAAATAGAATATTTTTGCACTCATATCGAAACACCTTTAGCTATGGTAAGGATCAACACTTTTTTGAAGGTTTTGATATTACTATTATTGTTAAATGGCTAAGAAAAAGCGGATTCACTGGAGAAATTAAAGCCGATTATATATTTTATAAGTTATACCAATTTGGATGGGAATTGTCTGAAATGATAAGAAAATGTAACAAAATTATTTATTTAATTTTTCTTCCCTTATTTGAAATATTAGCTTTTCTTGACCGTTTTTTTCATTTCGGAAAAAGGGGAAACGGTATTATCATTCTTGCTCAAAAATGAAAAAGAAATTAAAAAAACTTAAATCAATTGCTTTTGTAGTATGGCTTTTCCCTAAACTCTCGGAGACTTTTGTCCTAAATCAAATAATCGGGCTTAAAAAACTTGGTTATAAAATTTCCATTTTTGCAGTCAAAGATCCGAGAAAAAAACTTGCTAAAGAGGACCTTGAATACGAACAAATAGTTCACGAAGATGTTAAAAAATATCGCCTTTTAAATTTAACAAAATATGGTTCGCCCAAGAAATTAGCATTTTTAATTAGAAGGGAAATAAAAAGAAAAAAAATTGATATTGTCTATTTCCAATTTTCTGATCTTGCGGCTGAAATTTTAAAATACGGAGAATTTCATTGCCCAACTATTTCAATTTTTCATGATATTCCTAAACCTCGAAGTAAGAAAGATTTTGATCGTTTGTGGGAGAAATATAAGATTATTTTTAAAAATATAACGCTTATACTGGCTATATCAGAATTTACAAAAAATGAACTCATTAAAATGGGATGTAAAAAACACAAAATTTTAGTTCATCACATGGGAATAGATACAAAAGTTTTTAAACCTCCGAAATCAAAAATTCCTTTAGATCATTTTAAATTTGTTATGATAGGGCGTTTCGTTGAGAAAAAAGGATTTATTTATGGAATTAGGGCATTTCATAAGGTCTTTAAAAATTATCCTGATCGTCGCTTTCGATTATTAATTATTGGAGATGGAATTTTGCACGACGCTCTTTATAAAGAAGTAAAACACTTAAAATTAGAAAAATATGTTGATTTTTTAGGTAAAGTACCGCAGAAAAAAGTTATAAAAGTTTTACAATCAAGTCATTGCCTTATTTGCCCAAGCATTACTACACATGAGGGAAAAAGAGAAGGGTTGCCAATTGTACTTATGGAAGCTGCTGCTTGCAGTTTGCCAATAATTGCAACAAACCATGCAGCTATTCCAGAAATGCTAAAAAATGGTCGAGGAATCTTAGTAAAAGAAAAAAATATACAAGATCTCACAAAGGCAATGATTAAAGTATTTTGGAATTATCAAAGTTTAAGAAAAAAATTAGGGGGAAAAGCTCGGGAGTTGATAATTATGGAATACGATATCAAAAAATTAATTAAACGCCTATGCGATATATTTAAACTTGCTCAAAATATTCAAAAACAAAAATTAGCTTTGAAGAAATTTTCTCAGTATATTCAAAAATGCTTATCAAATGAGATGTTTTCTATATTACTAACAGGAAGTATAGCGAGATATGAGATTCTAACAGGAGAAAGTGATATAGATCTTATTATTGTTTTTAAAAACCAAAACTTTATTACAGCAAAAGCATTATTAAAATTAAATAAGGCAATTAATTTTCTACAGAAAATTTCTGGGTTAGAGATTACACCTCAGATTTTCACAAGATTTGATTTATTTCAACTTTTATCTCCTGTGCTAATGAAACATTATATCGATGACGGAGAAATAATTTATGGAGAAAATCTTACTAAATCTTTTCAAAAAAAACTATCCCGTCTTTCGAATTTTGAATATGATATTGCGATTCTAAAACGGTGTCTTTTCGAACGATATTTTTTTAGACAATACCTAATAAATTCTTCTCAAAAACAAAATTATGCTTTCTGTAATAGATTAGCTAAAGTGGTGCTATTTTTAGCACGAGATTTTTTATGTTTATCTAAGAATATAATGATTACCAAAAGAGAAGAAATTGCTAAGGTTTTTTATGCTCAATATAAAAATATAATTCCACTCAATGCGTTTAAAATTATTAGCGATGAGAAATTTTTTAAGAATTCTTCTATGAGAAAATTTTTTGTTATTCGAGCCATTAATTTTATAGAACATGTATGTGATAAAATTATAAAACTTATTAATAAGAAATATCCAAATAAAAAAATCTATGTTTCGCCATTCTGAAGTTTTCTTAAGTTTTATTATTCCTACGACGAATGATCCAAGAATCCAGGAGACAATTACTTCGATCATATCCTCCGAGGGATGGAGTTCTCATGATTGTGAAATAATTGTGGTAGTAAATAACTGCCCAAAATATTTTTATGAAAACTTAGGTAAAGTATTTTCTTCCGGGAGGCTTGAGGATTGTATAAAAATCTTGTACTTAAGAAAGGGTAATATTGCTAAAGCAAGAAATGTAGGAATAAAAATATCTAAAGGTCAATATGTTATTCATATTGATAGTGATTGCAAAATGGCAGTAGATTATATTAAAAAGCTCAAAAAATATTTATCGAAACAAAATTTTCTTATTGGTAGAGGCGTAGTAAAGTTTATTCCCGTTAATAATCCTTTAAGTAAAGCTAATTGTGAATTAAAAAAACTGGCATATTTCACTCGTCAAAAAATGACTTACACTCCAAATCTTATAGTAAAAAAAGAATTATATAAAAAAGTGGGGCTATTTGATGAAAAACTCTTTCACGGAGAAGATACTGAATGGAGCCAACGATTAAAAAATTTTAAAGTAGTACCAAGATTTTTTAGTGATTTAATCATAGATCATATCGACCACAAAAGTATTCTTAAAATTATAATGACTTATTTTCATTATGGTGTGGGGCGAACCTATAGATTTAAAAAAGCTTTATTTAAAAATAATTTAACACTTCGTGATAAATATAGCACTTACTATCAGCTTTTTAATGAAATTCCTAATTTTCGAAATATCAATTCTTTTATCAATAAGATCATCATTCTTTTTCTATACCTAGTACGAGATATCGGTGTCATCTATGGACTTTTTAAATGGAATGTGGTAAAGTAAGTTAGTGCCTTAACATAATAAACGTGAGGGGGAATAAGAATTGCAGGAAGAAAAATTTAAGAAGATGATAGAATATTTCCTTGAAGATAAGAGGGATATTAGAACCGTACTAATAGAAAAAGTAGCAGACCATCACCCTTTTACACGAATTTTGAAAGTATGCTTTCCAGATGGAAGAGAAGAGAAGTTTGTAGCAAAAATTTTAAAGAGCGAGAAAGGAACTGAAGATAAAAGTGTTTCCGATATTCTACATGAGATCACCGTTCAACGAGAGATTAAGAAACTCGGTTTTGCTGTCAGAGAATATTTGCTTTTCGAAACTACCAGGAATAACCCAATAGGTTCTCCTTTCTCTGTTGCGACTTATTTAAAAGGGAATTCACTAAATACAATGCCACCACAGACAGTATCCTTTGTAATCCCGAAAGTCTTAGATTATCTCTACGATTTACATTCAAAAACCATTTCCAACTTTTTCGGATATTTTCTTGAGCCTAAAGGGCGATATACCAGAAAAGCAAGTGTTCGATTTGCAGAATTTGAATCAAAGTATCTTTTAGCTGATATTCAACGGGACAATATAGAATTTAACACTATTGAGAGAAAAGATTTAATGCGAGCTATAAATTTCCTCAATAAAGCTAGACTCTTTTGCCTATGTCATTGCGATGTGACGCTAAGTAACATCATCTGGGATGGCTCCAACGTTCACTTAATCGATTGGTCTTACAGTCATTTCAGTGAACCAACATTTGATATCGCTTACACTATTTTTTGGTTGTTGGAATTTGGTTTTCTCGATCAGGCGAGAAAAGAAATTCAGGAGGCATTCGAAAGATATCAACTACTTGGATTTAATATAGTGCCTAGATTTCTTTTCTACCTAGCGTATAAATATATCGAATTCGGGCGATTCAAAGGAGTTAGCTATACAAAACAGGGGAAAGAGCTATTAAAAGAGATTCCCTCTAAATCGTTAGAAGCTCTATTGTCGAGCATTACAAAAATATCCCAAAAAACCCTCTGAACTTAGAGGGCTTTTTTATTCTTCGGGTTTTCTTTTGGAAGAAATTTGAGTATAATAGAAGTATAGAGAATGCTCGATTCAAAATTTTGGGCAAAATATTTTAAAGACTTAAGTTTATGGAACAATCTTTTGCATTTATAATTCATCCTCGTGATATTTCGGATACGACTAGGAAATATCGAATAATGAGATTTTTACCCTCATTTGTAATTAATTTAATATGTAGACATGCACCACCTCTTGTAGCCTCTGAAATCACTGGGTTGAAATCTCATAATACTGGAAAGCCTATAAAAGGATGGCTTCTTATTTGTCCTTTAACTGCTCGACAATTATTAAACGATCGGGAAATAGGAAAACAAAGAATAAAAGCAACTATTTCTTTAGCCGAGAAATTAGGAGCTAAAATTGTAGGATTAGGGGCAATAACTGCTTCCATAACCTCAGGAGGAAGGGATTTAATAGGTAATATAAAAACAGGAATTACCCATGGCCGCGCACTCACAGTGGGAATGAGCATAATAGGTATAAAGAAAGCTGCGGAAATTAAAAATTTAGATTTATCTCAAATAACAATGGCAATAGTAGGAGCTACAGGTTCAATTGGCGAAGCAGTATCGAAATTAATGATTGATGAAGGAGTAAAGAAATTTATTTTAGTAGCTAAACAATTAAAGCATTTAGTTCAGTTAAAGAAAGAGATGCTCGAAATAAATCCTTTCCTTGAGATCAAAATTTCTCCGAGAATTCATTCCATTAAGAATGCAGAAATAGTAATGGTAGCCACTAGTTCTCCTGAAATTTTAATAAATTCAGAAAACTTAAAATATGGAGCACTTGTTTATGACGTTACCCAGCCTCAAAATATTTCTCCTGCTATTGCTCAAAAAAGAAAAGACTTATTGATAATCGATGGGGGAATTATGAAAACTCCTGGAATCAACTATCACTTTGATCTTGGTTTACCGCCAGAAACCACTTTCGCATGTCTAGCTGAAACTTTAATTTTAGCAGCTGAAGGAAGATATAATAGTCGTTTAGTTGGTAAAGTCCAACTCGAAAAAGTAAAAGAAATGGTCAAGTTAGCCGAGAAATATAATTTCACTCACGCTCCATTCTCGAGTTTCGGAAAATTAATATCTTATATAGCTTAGGAAGTTAGTTTTGAAAGATTTTAAACAAAGTTAAAAATATCTAGATATATTTTTAATATAAATATGCAATTAAACACGGATATCTTAACTATTCCTGCTCTCCTTCCATTAATAAGTGCCGTATTTGTATTGTGTCTAGGCATTTTTGTTTTTTCGAAAAATCGGAAATTAAAAGTGAACCAGATTTTTTTCTTATTTACTATTTGTTTAACGATTTGGCTTTTTGCTACTTTTGTGATGTTTACCAGCGAAGAGGATGCTCTGATAATCTTTTGGGATCGAATCGTGTATATTGGTGTAATTTTTATTCCCATTACGATTTATCATTTCAGTCTAGAATTTGCAAAAATAGAAGCCCAAAGAAAGCTACTTTACTTAGGTTATTTTCTTTCGATTATTTTTCTTATTTTGAGTCGTACAAATTATTTTGTTGAAGACTTATATAAATATAGCTGGGGCTCGCATACTCAAGCACGTTTTTTCCATCATGTTTTTCTAGTTTTCTTCACTTTCTATATTTTATTATTTTTATTGAATATCTGGCGTTATCATCAACGAGTAAAAGGGGTTGAGCGAGCTCAGGCAAAATATGTTCTTCTTCTTACCCCTGCTTTTATCTTTGGTTCACCAGCTTTCCTTCCGGCTTATGGTATAAGTGTCTATCCTGTTCCTTATCTTTCAGTAATTTTTGGGAGTGTATGTTTAGCTTACGCCATTACAAAACATTATCTTTTCGAAATAAAAGTTATTTTGACTGAACTTTTGGTTGGAGCGATGGGAGTGATTTTATTGATATTACCTCTTTTAGTAGAAACTCTTCAATTAAGAATTCTAACCACTGGTATCCTGCTTTTATTTTGTATTTTTGGTTACTTTTTAGTTAGATATACTCATGAAGAAATAGCCTATAAAGAAAAACTTCACAAAAAAGAAGAAGGGTTGTAAAATAAAAATTGAGAGACCTTAAATAATTTGAAGATTTCTATTGGCGTTTTCTAAATTTTCAATAATCAAAAAATCATAAAGATCAAAGGTCGCGATAACTAAAGACTTTATTTAAGTATCGAATCAAAATGACCACTATTTTACTTGGAAAACTTGGTCGTGATGAAAAAGGAGGGTTTTACGATTATCCAATAAGAATCACACTTACAGAAACTAATATAGAGGGTACTGTAAGCCATGATCAATACGCTAGATTATTCGGCAAGGCAAGGGAAATGTTTATTTTAGAACACATTCCAAAAGCTGCTGTTTCGATGGGGCAGACATATTTTCTTCAAACTCGAAGTGCTTCTTATGATTTTAGAAAAAATTGTCATTTCGGGGAATTAATGATTGTACGATTAAGAGTTCTAAAAGTAGGGAACTCTAGTTTCGAAATAGGAGCAGAATTTATCGATGCTAAAACAAAAGACCTTTACGCAACCGGAAAACAAATCATCGTATGCACCGACTTAAAAGGCTCTCCAATGAAAATCCCCGCCACCCTAAGAACTATCTTAATTGAAGCTCTTCCTCCCATTTCGTCTAATCAGCAAAAATAACCTTGTTTTTATTTAAAACGCTTTTCTATTAAATCGTTTTGAAGAATTAATTTTATGGATGTTTTCACGCTATACACAATACCACCTTTTTTAAGTTCAATTCTGTTTCTTATTTTAGGTGGTTTTATTTATTTAAATAATCGAAAATCTAATGTTAATATTACTTTTGCTCTTATTTGTTTTGTAACTTTTTGGTGGCAATTTTCTTGGTTTATACTATTTAACATTCAAAACGAAGTATTAGCTAATTATTTAGTCAAAATTGGCCATATAGGGATAATATTTATCCCTATTTTTTGTTTTCATTTCATTCTTTCTTTCTTGCGAGAAATTTCCAAACTTGACAGATATTTGCTTTATTTTTCGTATTTAATGGGTTTAATATTTGAGGTTGTTTTATTAACGACTAATTATCTTATCGATGGCTTTTATAAATATTTTTGGGGATTTTATCCTAAAGCTGGTATCGTTCATCCGCTATATCTTTTGTTACTTACTATTTTAGTTAGCAGAATTTTTTACCTTCTGTTTTCTAATTTAGGAAAGACGAAAAAAGTATCTCCCGTTGAATATTTCCAAACAAAATATATCTTATTTGCGTCAATATTTTATGGATTTGCTTCGACTGACTTTATTGTCAATTATGGAGTAGAATTTTATCCTCTCGGCTTCTTATTTATTTTGCTTTTCTTAGGAATTACTGCTTATGCCATTGTAAAGCATTATCTTTTCGGAATTAAAGTCATTTTAACTGAGCTTTTAGTTGGATTAGTAGCTCTGATTTTATTAGTTCAAGCCTTAACTGCTCAGACTTTTTGGCTGAAGATTTTTGGATCTTTCCTTTTCCTTTTATTTTTAGCTATTGGCTACTTTTTAATTAAAAGTGTTTTAAAAGAAATTGAATATCGGGAGGAACTAAGGGTAGCCAAAGAGAATATTGAAAAAGCCTATGAGGTGGAGAAAAAAGCTCACGAAGAACTTAAAAAATTGGATAAAGTTAAAGATCAATTCACTTTGATTACTCAGCATCATTTGAGAACACCTTTGTCAGCAATGAAAGGATATTTATCAATGATGCTTGAAGGAACTTATGGAAA
>Ga0210057_1007345_pt1 | contig 13397 bp, 7 predicted proteins | sample CryGeyCG2114_010_2_FD_183968 | JGI IMG/M metagenome (GOLD analysis project Ga0210057, IMG submission 183968) | Groundwater microbial communities from aquifer - Crystal Geyser CG10_big_fil_rev_8/21/14_0.10 (SPAdes) (version 2) | ecosystem: Environmental > Aquatic > Deep subsurface > Groundwater ... | reverse complement strand
CGAATTTACCTCTTACCAAATGGTATTTTACTCCCGGTAAATCTTTTACACGACCGCCGCGAACGAGGACGATTCCGTGCTCAGCAAGATTGTGTCCAACTCCCTGAATATATGCAGTTATTTCCTCACGGTTTGAAAGTTTAACCCTAGCAACTTTTCTCAACGCTGAATTAGGCTTTTTAGGCGTCATTGTTTTAACTAGAGTTACAACTCCACGCTTTTGAGGTGAAGGATTAACGCTATAAGAGCGGTTTTTCGAATTAAAAGTAGTTCGCAACCCCGTTGCTTTAACTTTCTTAGATTTTTTTGCTCTACCTTTTTTTACTAATTGATTAAGTGTTGGCATACAAATTAATTTTAAATTTAAAATTTTAAATTTTTAATTAAACGAATTATACAGAAACTTCAGTCGAAAGTGAAGCTTCATCTGTCTTTTCTTCTTTACTCTCTTCCACTTTTTGCTCTAAATCTTTTGCAACTCTTATTGCTTCTTCCGCTGCTTCTTCTGCCTCCAAAACTTCATCGTCCATGAAGCTTTCACGAACTGGAATAAGCCGTCCTACTATAACATTTTCTTTAAGTCCTATTAGATGGTCTACTTTGCCCTGAAGAGCTGCGTCAGTTAGAACCTGAGTTGTTTCTTGGAAGGAAGCGGCTGATAACCATGAGTCGGTAACAAGAGCTGCTTTAGTAACACCTAGAAGCGTTTCTCTTGCTGTTGAAGGTTCTCCGCCTTTTGACATTACTTCTGCGTTTTCTTCTTCAAAACGGATGGTACTTACCAAATCTCCTGGAAGAAGCGGTGTGTCTCCGGCAGTTTCAATAAGAACTTTGTCTGACATCTTTCGGATAATTGTTTCAAAATGCTTATAGTGAATTGCAATTCCTTGTGATTCATAAACATGCTGAATTTGATCTATCAAATATTGCTGAGCTTCCACAAGTCCGCTGACTTTTAGAATCTCTTTTGGATCAAGATGCCCTTCACAGAGTTGAGTTCCTGCCGATACCTGCTCACCATCTTCAATCATAAGAGACGATGCGAGAGGAACAAAATATTCTCTTTCTTCAACGGGTTTTACCTTTGAGTTTTTAACCTTAACAATATATCCGTCATCAACTTTTTCTATTTCGGCTTTTCCGCTAATTTCAGAAACTGGCGCCATATTTTTTGGTTTTCTAACCTCAAATAGTTCTTCAACACGTGGAAGACCCTGCGTTACATCAGACATAACAACTCCTCCAAAATGCTTAACACGCATAGTAAGCTGTGTTCCTGGTTCTCCGATACTTTGCGCTCCAATTACCCCAACCGGTGTTCCCATATCTGCTCTTTTGTATGTGGACAAATCCCAGCCGTAACAGGCAGCACAAACTCCATATTTTAGATTACATAGAATTGGAGTTCTGATATTAGCAACACTTACGTTTTCGTCATTTAGAATTGCGTGTAGTTTGACATGGTCGATATCATCACCCTTTTTAACATAAACTTTTTTAGTTTTTTTAGATACGATATCCTTTAAGGCAACTCTACCCAAAAGCATATTGGTTAGATAACCGATATTTTCACGATTTTCATCAAGATTTATTTCGTAACCTTTGTCTGTTCCGCAGTCGTCTTCGCGGATAATAACGTCATGAGCTACATCAACAAGACGGCGTGTTAGATATCCTGCATCAGCTGTTTTTAAAGCTGAGTCAGTTAATCCTTTTCGTGAACCTCTAGCAGAGTTAACGTATTCAAAAATTGAAAGACCCTCACGGAAATTAGATTTAATAGGAAGCTCAACTATGCGTCCCAATGGATCGTATATAAGTCCTCGCATTGCTGCCATTTGCTTAATTTGATCTTTTCCGGCTCTAGCTCCTCCTGATTCGGCAATAACTTTTACCATGTCATTATCGCTGAAAAGATCCCATGTAAGGTCAGCCAATCTTTCGGTAAGCTCCAGCCAGACATTGTTCTTAAGTCTTTTTTGCTCAGCTTGAGTTATTAACCCCTGTTGGTATTCATTGTCAATTTCTTTAATTTTTTTCTCGGCTTCTTCTGTAAGTTTTCCTTTCTGAGGTAGCATCTTAAGATCAAAGTTTGATACGGAAATACCCGAAATGGTTGCAGCAAAGAATCCGATTTCTTTAATTTTATCTATAAGAATGGCTATTTCTGATTTAGAATGATCCGCCATGGCCTTAGTTATAATTTCTCTAATAGTTGATGCCTTAATTGCACTATTCATAAATGGAATATTAACAGCGGACAAGCTTTCATTAAACAATATTCTTCCAATTGTTGTCTCTATAATCAAGCCATCTATTCTAACCTTCAATGGTTCTCTAAGATTAATTTTCTTTAGTGTATAAGCAAGATATGCTTCATCGCTAGAGCTGAATGCAGGAAGAACTTTTTGTCTTTTGGTTTCATCAACGCTTGTTAAATAGAACGCTCCCAGTGCCATTTCTTTATTTGGAAGAGTGATAGGATTTCCATCAGCGGGCTTTAGAAGATTCGATTCGGGCATCATAAGCTCCGCTGCTTCTTTTTGAGCTCGGGATGATAAAGGAACATGGATAGCCATCTGATCTCCGTCAAAATCTGCATTGTATCCTGCACAAACACAAGGATGTATCTTTATAGCAGCACCCTCTACAAGTACTGGATAAAACGCCTGAAAGCCCAATTTGTGAAGTGTAGGAGCACGATTTAAAAGCACCGGGTGATTTTTAGTAATTTCCTCCAAAATATCAAATATTTCAGGAGAGCGTCTCTCAATAAATCTCTTTGCCGCTTTCGCATTTGGGGTAGTTAGCCCTCGTGATATAACTTCACGAATGACAAATGGCTTAAACAACTCCAGAGCCATTTCTTTTGGAAGTCCACATTGATTTAATTTTAACTCTGGACCTACGATAATTACACTTCTGCCTGAATAATCAACTCTTTTTCCGAGAAGATTCTTTCTAAATCTACCCTGTTTTCCTCTCAAGATATCTGAAAGAGACTTGAATTGTCTTTGTGACTGATTAGCTCTGATTGAAGTATCGATTAGGTAATCGACGGACTCCTGAAGCATTCTCTTTTCATTTCTTAGAATAATCTCCGGGGCACCAAGAGAAATAAGATGATTCAAACGGTTATTTCTGTTAATTACTCTTCTATAAAGGTCGTTAAGATCTGATGTGGCAAATCTTCCCCCGTTAAGCTGTACCATGGGGCGAAGATCCGGGGGGAGTATAGGAATAACTCTTAAAACCATAGCCGTTACATCAAACCCGGCTTCTACGATTGACTCTATTAAGTGAAGTCTTTTTAAAAGCTTCAACTGTTTTTGTCCAGATGATTCATGTACTTCTTCACGAAGTTTTCCAATTATTTTTGGAAGATCCATTGATTCAATTGCAGTTAAAATTGCGCTTGCACCGGTTTCAACCTCAAAAAATAGCATTACATTGTATTCAAGAAGTCGCACATATTCTTCCTCAGATAAAACATCCCATTGCTTTAGTCCTTTTACAATGTCTGAAATTCTTTTAAATATTTCCTCGATTCGCAAACTGTCTCTCTGAAATCTTTTATCCAACGCAACATTTTTTTGTCTGTACGTTACTTTTGTCTCTTCCAAAGCTAAATCTTTTCTCTCTTTTTTGAGTGTTTTTTCAATTTCATCAAGTTTTTCTTTTTCCTCTGTGGAAAGCTCTGTTTTTTCTCCATCTACTTGATTTTTAAGATCAGTAAGTCTTTGGTTTTTTACATCATCAAGTTTTTTCTGAGCTTCTTTTCTCTTTTCTTCATCAACCGACATTACTAGGTAACTCGCATAATAAACAATAGACTCAAGCTCCTTTTGAGTTTTACCCATAAAAATAGATAACTTGGAAGGTGAACCCTTTGAAAACCAAACGTGTATAACGGGTGCAGCAAGCGTTATGTGACCCATTCTCTCACGCCTTACTCTAGAATAGGTAACTTCTACCTGACATCTATCACAAATTATCCCCTTATATCTAATTCTTTTATATTTTCCGCAGTAACATTCGAAATCTTTGGTAGGACCAAAGATTTTCTCGTCAAACAAACCGTCTTTTTCAGCTTTAAATGTACGATAGTTGATGGTTTCAGGCTTTGTAACTTCACCATATGACCAATTTTTGATGTCATCAGCTGACGCTACAGTTATTTTAAGACTATCAAAGTCAGTAATATTTATAATATCTGACTTGTGATCCCGTCTTTTACCTCCTAGTGCATTTATTTTAAAATTTTCGTCCATAATTATTAATTTTTAACTTCTTCTATAATTTCAGTCTCACTATCTACCACTGCCTCTTCTACTACTGGATTTTGACTCCTACTACTTCCTCTTGAGTCACCTCAGTGCTATCTTCGGGAGCAATTTTTTCGGCATTAATAACTTCATCATTTATAACTTCCTGTATTGCATCTGCTTCTTTTTTTACATTCTCTTCCACTTCTTCTTCGTCAACATCAGCGCTTACTGTACCATGAATTGGTTGAATATTCATGGAAAGACTCTGAAGTTCGCGGATAAGAACTTTGAATGACTCAGGAACCTTTGGTGTTGGAATATCGGTTCCTTTTATTATAGCCTCAAATGCCTTTGCCCGTCCGGCAACATCGTCAGATTTTATTGTTAACATTTCCTGAAGAGTGTACGCCGCACGATGCGCTTCAAGTGCCCAAACTTCCATTTCTCCTAAGCGCTGCCCTCCCATTTGTGCTTTTCCTCCAAGTGGCTGCTGGGTAACTAAAGAGTATGGACCGGTAGACCGCGCGTGTGTTTTGTCTTCAACCATGTGAATAAGCTTCATAATATATGCAATCCCAACAACTACATCATTTTCGTATGGGTCTCCTGTTCTTGCATCAATAAGTTTTACTTTCCCACTTGCCGGCAAACCTACTTCTTCAAATAAACTCAAGAGTCTTGATTCTTCCATTTTTTCAAAAGCGGGAAGGGCAAGTTTTATTCCTTTTTTAACTGCTGCCCAGCCGGCATGTGCTTCAAGAAGCTGTCCCAAGTTCATACGGGAAAGTACAGAAATAGGTGAAATAACAACATCAACAGGTGTTCCATCTTCAAGATGGGGCATATCTGATGCTGGAACTATCTTTGAAATAACTCCTTTATTCCCATGGCGCCCAGCCAATTTGTCTCCAACTACAACGTGGCGAAGCTGTGCAACCTCTACCATAATACGTTTTAGTGCTCCAGGCTCTAATTCATCACCTTTTTCACGATCTAAAGTCTGAATACTAATAACAATTCCGTGCTCTCCGTGAGGCATTCTAAGTGAAGTATCCCTAATCTCACGAGCTTTTTCCCCAAAAATTGCTCGGAGCAATCTTTCTTCAGCAGTTAATTCTGTTTCGCCCTTTGGAGCAATTTTTCCAACCAGAATATCGCCTGGGTTTACTTCAGAACCGATAGCAACTATTCCATCCTCATCAAGATTTGAAAGGTCTTCTTCAGCAACATTTGGAATATCTCTTGTCGTCTCTTCCGGCCCTAATTTTGTATCGACAACTGTTGCTTCGTATTTTTCAATATGTACAGATGTAAGCTCGTCTTCTTTAATGAGCCTATCTGAAATAACAATAGCATCTTCATAACCCAAACCGTCAAAGCTTGCGTATGCTATTAAAAGGTTTTTACCCAAAGCAATCTCTCCATTATCAGTTGCAGGTCCGTCAACAAGAACATCTCCTTTTTTAACCTTGTCTCCAGTTTTTACCACTGGATTTTGAGAGAAAAACGTATTTGCTGCAGTTCTTTTAAATTTCCTAAGTCCATATTCTGCTTTTCCATTTTTTCCTTTAAGTACTACTCTTGATGCGTCTGAAAACTCAATAACTCCGTCAAATGGAGCCCTAACAACTCTTCCCATAGCCTCAGCAACAGAAGCTTCCATGCCGGTTCCGACCACGGGACTTGAAGCTTTTACAAGAGGTACTGCCTGACACTGCATATGAGTTCCCATAAGTGCACGGTTTGCTTCGTCGTGATCAATAAATGGGATAAGTGAAGCTGAAGTCCCGACAACTTGACGGGGAATAATATCAATATATTGAATTTTTCCCGGTTCAACTTCCAGATATTCTCCATAGTACCTTGCAGGAATTATCTGGTCAGTAATAAAACCCTTATCGTCAATTTTAACGTCGGCATGAGTAATATAATAATCACTCTCTTCATCTGCATCAAAATAAACTATTTCATCGGTAACTTGAGGCAATGTTTTATTCCCAATTTTTTTCTGAATAACTTTTCTATAAGGAGCTTCTAAAAAACCGTAATCATTAACTCTTGCATATAAAGCAAGATATGTAACAAGACCGATATTCGGTCCTTCTGGACTTCTTACAGGACATATTTTGCTGTATTGAGAGCTATTTATATCGCGTATAGAAAACGATGCGCGCTCACGAGATATTCCACCTGTTCCCATAACAGTTAAGCGACGGAGGTTGTCAATTTCTGCTAGGGGATTAGTTTGGTCAAGTATCGCTGAAAGCTGAGAGGTTCTAAAGAACTCGTTAATAGCAGCAATTATCGGGTGTGCATTTATAAAATGAGATGGGGTATAACTTTCTTCTGTTGAAGTAAGACTCATTTTCTCTTTAACAATTCTCTCAAGGCGAAGTGCTCCAACTCTAAATGCAGTTGACTGAACAAGCTCCCCAACGCTTCTAATTCTACGATTTGATAGGTGATCAATATCATCAACTTTACCTTTTCCCTGAGTAAGACCAATTAAGTAGCTAGTAATTCCAACTACGTCATCCATAGTAAGGGTTGTTGTATCTGCAAACTTAATATTCTTAAGATTTCTTAATTTTTTATTTATTTTATAACGACCAACGCGGTTCAAATCATATCTTCTCTTATCAAAGAATGTATCGTGGAAATTTTGTTTTATTGTATCTATTACAATTGGCTCTCCGGGATTTAGTTTTTTAAATATTTCAATAAGGGCATCGTTACTTCCTTTTGTGTCGTCTTTTTCAAGAGTATTTTTAATGTAATTTTGCGCACCCTCAACACCTTTGAATTTTTCAAAAACCTCTTCATTTGTTTCAATTCCTAATGCTTTTAGAAAAACTGAAGCCATAAATTTTTTCTTTCTATCAATTCTTACAACTATCATATCTGTTCTAGTTGTAGAAATTTCAAGCCAAGATCCATGAACAGGTCGGAGTTCTGCTGTATAAAGTGTTTTTCCGGTAATAGGATCTTCTGCTCCCGTAAAAAAGACTCCCGGACTTCTTACTATCTGGCTAACAATTACGCGCTCAATGCCATTAATAATAAATGTACCTCTGTCAGTCATTTTTGGTACTTCACCCAAGAAAACCTCCTGCTTTACAGTCTTATTGGTCTTTTTATTAAGGAGAGTTGCTTCAACTGTGAGAGGAGAAAAGTAGGTTAAGTTTTTCTGGACTGCAATTTCTTCGGCAATTTTAGGTTCACCTAATTGATAATTACCTAAAGAAAGCTCCCAGTTTTTACCTGTAAAGTCAGAAATCGGAGAAATTTCGTCAATAATAGCTTGAATACCTTCATCCAGAAGCCACCGGTATGACCTTTTTTGAATATTTAATAAATCCAGTTCTGGAAGTATATCCAGCTGTTTGCCCCAATATTGTCTTATATTTTTTTTATCTGCCATCTAGGAAATAAAGTCGTTTTTGCCTACAAAACAAAAAAAGCGACAGGGCACCCAATCCCCCATCTCAGGTTTTGCTATGTGAAGTTAATCTATACAGTAAATTTAAACGATTGTCAATATCTTATAGTTTTTTTACTTAAGATATCTATTCACATTTTCGTTATGCTCGTTTAGATTTTCTGCAAAGTATATGTTGCCCTCGCGGTCATGTATATAGAAAAAGTACGGACTTTTTGAGGGATTCATAGCTGCTTCAATTGCAACAATGCCCGGATTTGAAATGGGACCGGGCGGTAGCCCTGCATTTCTATATGTATTATATGGAGAATTTATTTGCCTCTCTTCTCCCGTAGGAACGGTCCACCAGTTTCCGTTACTTTTACCCTTTATGTATTGTAATGTGGCGTCAATATCAAGACCCATACCGGCATTGAGTCTATTATCAATTACTGAAGATATTATAAACTTCTCATTATCTGTTATTGCCTCGCGTTCAATTAAAGAAGCTATTATTACTATCTCGTTTAAATTAGACTGCGGGTCTAAACCAATTGATTCAACTTTAGTATTGAAATTGTTACGCATAATACTTATTACACTATCAATATCAGCTTCAGTTGGAATTAAATATGTGTCGGGGAAAAGATAACCTTCGTTTTGCTTTAACTTATCCACCCATTCAGGCTGATATGAAATAAGCGTATCTTCAAGCACCTCTGCAATTTCTTCTGCCCTAAACCCTTCGGGAATTGTAACCCAAACATCAATTGTTCCATGCTGCAGCGTGTCCATAACCTGTTGGAGTGTCATCGAAGGTGACAGTCTGTAAGAGCCTGCCTGAATTCCGGTATCTATACCCTTTTTTTTAACATACAAAAAGAAAATAACCGGATCTTTTATAAAACCTTGTTCTTTCAAATCGTTTCCGACCTGTCGTATAGCTGTCCCTTTATTGATAACAAAAATGCTGTTTTCGGTATTTTTTGAATCGGGCGCCTGCATTCCGTTATTCCACCATAGAAAAAAGCCTACAATAACGACTAGTAGTCCTCCAAAAATTACTGAGGTTTTTTTCATTGCTTTATTTTAACATATGGAATTTATCTACTCTTCAAAGTTATAAATAGGAAAAAGCTTTAGAGACTCTGCAGCCTCTTCAAGAAGTCTTTCATTCTGGCTATAAAGTTCCATAATCTCCTCGTTCTTTTCGACCTTATCTCCGCGGCGCTTTTTAAGATAGATTCCTGCAGTCCTATCATGAGGCGCTCCAAGAATCTTTGCAATAGATGATAAGTTTTTGTTATTAATACTTTTTATCTCCGACTCAAATCCTGATTTAAGACAAATTTTATGCTTACCCAGTTTCAAATCTTCTGACGACACATTAGGATTCCCATTTTGACCTTTTATAATTTCAAGCATTTTTTGATGCGCCCTTTTAGACATCAGAATATCTTTCGCCCACTCTATACCGTCTTTGTATTTTTTATATTCGTCTTTTTTTGCCTTATCTGCGTCTTCTACACAAAGTTCTAAAAGCTTTCCCGCAAGCTCAATCGATCTTTCCTCAAGTTCAATTGGTCTATTTTCTGTCTGTTCTAAAACTCGCAAAGCGTCTCTTGCCTCAAGAACTGGTCCCACGCCGTTTCCTGCCGGCTGGTAGGACTTACCTATGTATGTTTCAAGCTTAATATCAAATTTTTTTGCTAAATACTCAAACTTTCTAGCAATAAATTCTGCATCTTCACGCCTATGGACTTTCATTGTCTTACCATACGGGATATCTATAACAACGTGATTTGAACCGAATGCGATTTTTTTTGCCATAACGGAAACTAGTATCTTGTCATAGCTCTCAAAAAGAAGTGGTTTTTCTATCTGAATTATCTCATCGTCAGCGGGTGCAATTTTAAAACTTCCTCCCCAGACAATACATCCGCCGGTTTTTTCTACAATTTTATAAATTTCTTTCTTATTAAATTCAACATCAGCTATTACCTCCATGCAGTCCGCAGTCCCAGCTGGAGTTGTAATAGCCCTCGAGGAGCTTTTTGGGATAATAAAACCTGCTGCAGCTATAATCGGCACTATAATCATTGTAGTTCGGGTTCCCGGCAGTCCTCCTATTGAGTGTTTGTCAGCTACAATTCCCTTAAATTCCAACCTGTCTCCTGTCTCCACCATAGCTTTTGTCAGATAATAAAGCTCATCTTGAGAAAAACCTTTTGAATAACCGGATGCAACAAAATAAGTGGTTAATACATCACCAAGTTTATCTTGAGCGATTTGGTCCATGATGGAGTAAATCTCCTTATAAGAGAGTTTCTTTCCAACAAGTTTTTTTTGAATTGCCTTTAGTGCCTTGTTGTGTTCTTCCATTAAAATTTAATCTGTTCTAGAGCAATTTTTATAAATGCCGTAATTATTCTTTTTATATAGAAAAAAATAAAAGTTATAAGATTTCCTATGGTCGGCAAGATTCTTACCAAATAATAATTTATTTTTTCAAATAGCATTCTCAGTCTATCTTTTAAATAAACTCCTTTTGAATCCTTTTGCTCTGAAAAAGAATTTTGAGAATATGGATCAAATTGCCTATTTTCCATATCTAAATAATACTATCAAAATTTGATATTAACCAGTAAGACTTGCTCTTACAATCAATCTTTTCCAAACAGTCCCCGGCGGAGTACATGTAACTAAAGTTATATAGCTGTTATCAAATGATTGGGAAAAAATATTGGGATCTGTTGGGTTTACTATTTCAATTGAAAATATTTTATACGTATAATCCTTATTTTCTACATTAACGGTAAATTCATCACCAGTTTTTAGGGTATGCAGGTTTGCAAAAATCGTTTTGTAGTTATTTGGATTAAAAAGCTGAGGTAGGGTAGAGTGTCCAAAAATTACAGAAGTGCCCTTTTCTACCGGATTATTTGAGGTCGTAAAATACTGAACTAAATGTTCGGAAAGTTTTGTATCCATAGCAGAAACCTTAGCGTTATCTATTCCTAACTTTGGAATAGATAACTCATAAAACTCTATTTTGTTACCGGCAGGAATTTTTTCAAAATTAGAATCGGCTTCAGGAAACCAATTTGAAGCATCAGTATAATCATTTGTCAAAGAAGATATTCCCTGCTCCAATAAATCAGAAATATGCGTTTCGTTTTTTAGAACAAATCGGTCAGGAACAGGAGTTTGGTAGTTGCTAGATGCAAATGCCGAAGATAGATAAACATAATAAGAAATGACCGGGAAAAAAACATAAACAACAACAGCGATTCCGAATGAAACTAAAACAAATCCCAAAAATTTAATTTTTTTTCTAAAGCCACTTCCCTTTGCGTACGAGTATTTTTTCATATTAATTTTCGAATTGAAGTTTTACTTCTATGTGATCCTCACTTACTGGCAGGATGGGAGGTAGGAGTGGTAGTTTGTTCTTAAAAATTATTGCTGCATCAGACACACCCTCTAACCCTTTTATATATTCAGCTGCACTCGTTGAACTCTTGCCGGATACCTCCTTTGCCAAATTTGTTAAATCAATATCGGGTCTATATAAAACTTCATAGACAAGTTTTCCGGTTATTCGTTTTCCGCTTTGATCTATCTCATTCAAACTTATCTGAGAATCCTCATCTGAAATAATAAAGCCCTTAGGTGCTTTTCCACCACGAGCATCATTTATAAATTTTTTGGCCTCTTCTTTTTTATATACTCCAAGGGTATATTTTACTGCTGCCTCTAACTCTAATGTCGCTGCTTCGTCACCAGTCTCCGCGCTATAACTTTCGTCTTCGATACTGGAATCCAGAAGAACTGAGATAATTTCTTCATCATCACCAACCTTTGCTTTTGCCGCCGTAATAGCATTTTCAAATAACTCTTCCAGAAGCTTTTTTTCAAGAGCTTGTATGTCTGCGTTTGAAACTATTTTCTTTTCCTCTTTTGTTCCACCCGCAAAAGCTACATCATTTTTGGCTTCAACTGATGTACTACTATATCCTTCTACTGAAAATTTTGTTCCCGAGGGCAGATTATATTCTTTACCGATTTCCTCCGCTGTAACTTTTGCTTTAACGCTTTTTATATCGCTTACGCCTGAACTGGAAGCAATTGACACATCGCTATCCAAAGTAAAGTTCAGTCCATTTGATGAAGTTATTACTGTATCTGCATCTATCGTGCTGTTTTGACCTAATGAACTTAGAATTGTAACTTCGCCCTTTGCACTTTCCCCTATTTCCTCTATTCCTGTGGTATTCTGACTTACTTTACCTGTTACCTCCTGCTCAATTGCATCAATTCTTAAGATCTTATCGTTATAAGATGTATCGTCTTCCTCGGATAAATTAACCACAACTTCGTCCTTTGTTATTTCTCCCTGTAAAAACACGACAACTTCCGCTCTTAAAAATACAAAAAAGTAAACCGCCATAAAAGTCATAAAGATTAAAACTACAGCAATTGGAATAAATAATCTTCTTAATTTTGAAGGAAGTGAAACTCCTTCCTTTGTAAAACCAAACACTTTACTAAATAAACCCAAAATCGCTGCAAATACTATTGCAATTATTCCTGCTTTATTATTGGGATTGTCGTCGTCTTTTTCGAATTTGTCATCATCTTCAGAAATTCCGTTAACCTTAATCTCTTCGGACTTCTCTTCTTCCAGTTCCTCCTGCAAAAAAGCAGCATCTCTTTCTTTCATGAAACCAAAACTTTCGCTGTCCGCTGCAATATTTGATGCCTTACTATCTATAACTTCTGCACCCGCAACCTCAACTTTATCTGAAAGATTAGCATCCATTTGGGAGGCTATTGCATCAACAACTGCCTCGTTTTCAAATCCCTTTTCCATTAGAGATATCTGCGGTAGGTGCATGAACAACTGGTCTTTTGTCCATGGATAATTTAAAAAATTTTGTTGTCTTGACTCAATATCAGCATGGTACAAAAGAATCATTCTGGTAGGCAGTTCTTTAAAATTTTCCACTTTTTTAAGAATGTGCTCTACATCCTTTTCAACTTCTTCTGTAATCTCTCCACTTTGAACTTCTATTATATTTCCACCTTTAACTAAATATAAATAAACTTTATCTTTTGTCTCTTCGACAAAGATTGCGCTCAAGGGAACTCCTTCTTTATCTTGGAAATATTTTATAAGAGCTTCTATGTTTACAATAAAACCCATTGGTTTAAGGGCAAGCTCTACGCTCAATTTCTTTAGCTGTGAAAGTCTTTCTTTTTTTATTCCTCCATCACTATCAGACCATGAGTAGGGTACAGAAAAAATAGTTTTTTCAATCTTTTCATCTTCATCAAGACTTAGCTCAATAGAGCTTATCGCTTCGTCTCCTGCAGATATCATATCCTCCGTAGAAGACGATTCTAAATCCAAAGAAACACTTTTTGTGGAAATGATGGATAGCTTTGAATCTTTATTGTTTAAAAGTATTGCAACAATATTTTTTGGCTTTAATATCAAACAGATAAAAAATTCTTCTTTCTGCTTTTTATTAAGAAATGGCAATTCAGGCAGTTTCATATATTTAGAAAATAGATATTAGGGACTAGGTAATAGTAAATTATTTTATTCAAAAATTATATAAACTTCGCCTAATCACTAATCACTAATCACTAATCACTAATCACTAATCACTAATCACTAATCACTAATCACTAATCACTAATCACTA
>Ga0210057_1007344_pt1 | contig 13397 bp, 10 predicted proteins | sample CryGeyCG2114_010_2_FD_183968 | JGI IMG/M metagenome (GOLD analysis project Ga0210057, IMG submission 183968) | Groundwater microbial communities from aquifer - Crystal Geyser CG10_big_fil_rev_8/21/14_0.10 (SPAdes) (version 2) | ecosystem: Environmental > Aquatic > Deep subsurface > Groundwater ... | reverse complement strand
GACACAGCTTGGTTCCCTGGTTCTGGGATTTGGAATAGTAGCGGCAACGTCGGCATCGGGACGACGAGTCCATTCGCCAAACTCGCGGTAACAAACTCTGGAACAGGTCATTCATTCCTCGTAGAAGACTCCGCAAGTCCTGATAGCAGTCCTTTTGTGATTGATAATGATGGGAATGTGGGGGTGGGGACGGTGAGTCCGCAAGCAAAACTAGATGTAGTCGGAAATCTTAGGATAAGAACAGGAAGCATAACATTACGTACTAGTGATGATGATGCTACAGCTGCATCACTTACAGCCGGTACAAGTGGTGCCAGTTTAGCATTAAATAGTTTTGGCGAAACAAAAATTAGTTTTAATCCAGAAGGAAACAGTTATATAAACAACGGCAACGTCGGCATCGGGACGACGAGTCCGCAAACTAAATTACATGTAGCGGGTTCTTTCGTAAGAACACCTTATGCGAATACTTTGTTAACATTGGAGCAAAATAGCAACACCAACATTAATATTCTTTCGGGCAATAGTAGTGTGGGGAGTATTGTCTTTGGGGACAGTGATAGTAATTCAGTCGCCTTTATGTCATACGACCATGCAAATGATTACATGAGTTTTTGGACAGGGAATGGGGATGTGATATTACAACCAACCGGCAACGTCGGCATCGGGACGACGAGTCCGACGAGTAAATTAAGCTTAGTTGGTAGTTCAATTATTTCGGCTGCTACATCAGACGGCGCAGATAGTAGCTTTTTGTCTATAGCTGGTGCAGGGACGGCGGGTGTTTCTCGTGGCGGCCACATTAATTTATATGGAAATGAATATACAAATTATGCTGGGGCGCTAGAAGTTAAGGCTGGAAATCCGGGTACAACTGGAACTTACGATGGCTTTATCGTTTTCCAGACAGGTGCTGACGGCACACAGGATATGGTGATAGATAGGAGCGGCAACGTCGGCATCGGGACGACGGGACCGACACATATTCTTGAAGTTTATCAAAATACTGTCGGAGTGGGTAATGGAACTGGTTTGCAAATACAACAAGATGGAACAGGGGACGCTCGGTTGTCTTTCTTGTTGACAGGTTTAAAGCAGTACACAATAGGGATAGATAATTCAGATAGTGACAAGTTAAAAATTGGCGCCTCATCTGATTTAGGTTCAAATAATTTGCTGACAATAGATTCAACAAACGGCAACGTCGGCATCGGGACGACCACTCCTTACGCTAAACTTTCCGTAGAACATCTCTCCACCACAGGCACAGTCATCGGTACAGACGCACTCACTGGCTTCACCGGTAATCTCTTAGATCTAAAGGTCGCTTCTTCTTCGGTGTTTACTGTTAATCAGGGGGGGGATTTCACCGCGGGACAAGGAACCACCACCAACTTCGCTATCACATCTCTCGGAGGCGGAGGTGGCGACCTGAAAGTGGCGGCTGACGGGAGTATTTATGAGGGTACTGACGCGACGGGATCGGGGGGAGAGTTTGCCTGGACCGACCAAGTGTGGGGAGTTTCTACAACTACGGCTATTGGACTATTTAACGGGTTTCTTTCAACAGCTTCCTCCACCATCGTCGCTAATTTTAGAGTAGACGGCAACGCCACCACCACCGGAAGCTTTGCCGCCGGAGGAACTTTGTTTGTTCAAAAGGACACCGGAAGGGCGGGAATAGGGATCACAGCCCCAGCCAACAAGTTGCATGTGGGCGGCATTATTGAAGCGGAAACGGGAGACTTTTATTCCTCCACCGAAAAATTAAGATTCGCGGCATCCGGCTTTCCGACAAGCTATTATCACAGTATTTCTACCGTTCATAGCGATGCCGCGAATGGGAACAATAAAATGACGTTTAATGTCTCCAACGCGGCCAGTGGAGCGGTGAGTGTTATGATATTAACGGGAGCCGGCAGTGTCGGCATCGGGGAAACGGCACCGGGGTCAATGTTGTCAGTATCGGGAGGTGGAAGTTTTGGTTCTAGTTACGACACCACGGCGGCTCCGTTAAATGGGTTAATAATAGAAGGCAACGTCGGCATCGCAACTACCACCCCCAGTCATAAACTGGTAGTAGTCGGCGGTATTTGCGTGGATGATGACAATTCAGATCTCGACTCTTGTGGGTCACAAGCGCAGGTAAATGGCGGGATTACAGCTGACGGTCCTATTACCGGAAATGCTTTCGACTTGGCGGAAATTTACGCGTCGGACGGCACCTTGGAACCGGGCGACGTGGTGCGGGCAAGGGTTGTAACACTTCTAAAAAGCGGGAAGTTGCCCGCGGTTGAAAAAACTGATGAAGGATATGATTCAGGCGCGATTGGTGTGATTTCCACTGACCCGGGTTTTATAATGGGTTGGAAACAGTCAGATACAGATGTCCCGGTGGCTTTGGAAGGACGTGTGCCTGTTAAAGTTACTGATGAAAACGGCGTGGTTGCTTCGGGCGACGCTCTTACTTCCTCTGAAAAATTCCCGGGCTATGCTATGCGGGCAACCAAGTCGGGAAAAATTATTGGACGGGCGATTGACGATGTTGACACAGTCTCTCCGGAAAATTATATTTTGGCTTCAGATGGCGTGACCAAACTTGGTAAAACCGAAGTATTCTTAAAAGTTGGCTGGGAAGCGATTGGTGATGAAAATAATGCGGTTGTTATTGAAACTAAAAAACATACCGGATCGATAAAATTAGCAAACGTCGATACGGGAACTTCGGTAGTCGTCGCGACAACTTCCGCCGCGCTGCTTATCCAACAGTCCACCCAAATGGTTTCGTCTTCCACCGGAGAAATAATTGATAATACGGTCGCCGATCTTTTGCAAATACAAAGCGACAGCACCACTCGTATGTTGCTTGGCCAGCGGGGGAATTTGGAATTGAACGGCGAAGTGACTTGTGAAGATTTGCCTCGCGGCTGTCTGAAACTGTTAACGGTGGCAAACAATGGTGATGAATATTTTTCCGTGACGGCGACAGGTACAGTCGCGATCGCTTATGATTTGAAAGTGGGTGGCGATATTGAGCTCAAAGGCCACATTCATGCTGGCGGGGATATCGCCGGACAAATGGTCATTGCGGCAGGAGAGACTTCCACATCTACAAAATTCGCGGTGTCTTACAAAAACACGCCGATTATTACGCTTACTCCAAACAGTAGAGTTGGTTCGGAGTACTGGGTAGAAAATATGGCGCCGGAGACAGTTGTGACCGCAAGCTCAACACAAGAAATTGTTACAGGATTTACTATCAATATGGCGTTGTCGACAACCCACCCAGTTGTCTTTAACTATATTGTGGTCGGTAGTGACGACCATATTGTCTCGTTACAGGTTTTGGAAGAATCTAGACAATTTGTGGAAACCACATTAACCGTTATTACTTCCACTACCCCGCCCGCCGAAGCGGGTGCCACCACTCAAGCGGGAGGGGAGGGTCTTGGCGACGATCAAAATCAAGAAACTGAAAACTTAACTACCACCGAAGAGGTGCTGATCGAAGAACCAATCGTAGAAGAGGCAATAGAGGAGCCAGTGGGAGAAGCGGTTGTTGAGGAAGCCGTTTCGGTAGAAGAGGTGGAAGAGGGGATTAATTAATAAGTCTGATAGGGCTGATAAGTCTGATAGGGCTGATAAGTCTGATAAGTCTGATAAGTCTGATAGGGCTGATAAGTCTGATAGGGCTGATAAGTCTGATAGGGCTGATAAGTCTGATAGGATTGATAGGTCCTATTTTATTTATAAGCCCCTAGAAAATTAATAAAATCCACATGTCTTATAAAGAATTAAAATCCTACCAGCAAGCCACAACCATTTATGATTTTACCGTAGAATTTTGCAAAAAGTATGTCGAAAAGAAGTCACGTACCACTGATCAAATGGAGCAAGCCGCAAGGTCTGGCAAGTAGAATATTGTAGAGGGGACAGCCGCGTCAAAAAATAACCCAAAAACAGAAGTTTTCCTTCTTGGTGTCGCACGGGCAAGTTTTGAAGAGTTGTTGGAAGACTATCAGGATTTTTTAAGACAGCGAGATTTGCCAATTTGGGAAAGGGATGATTTAAGGCCGCTAGAAGTAAGACAATTAGCTTATAAGACTGATAAGTCCTATAATTGGAAAATCCTGAACAAGCGGCCAACGCGATGACAACCCTAATTAATCAAACAAATTATTTATTAGATCAACAAATTAAATCAGTAAAATTTAATTACAGGAATTCCGGAGTAATTTTAGAATCACATCAACAAAGAGCTGCTAAAATCCTGACAGACAAACAAAAAAAGAATCAGGAATTTGACGAATATTTAAAAAATATAACCGAAGTAACAAAGAAGAATAAGTCTAAATAAGTTGCATACGCCCTTTAAAAATTCTATATGGGTTATATCTCGCCCCACCCGACTTATTTTGTCCTATTGAACAACAGAAGATCCCTTGGGTCGATAAGATTTCTGGATCATAAAAGACCAAAAAATTCCTATATTTGACTTCTTCCATTTTTTTTGCTATAATAGGTATAAGAGTACAGAAACGCCAGAGAAACAAATATAAAATTACAATTTAATCAATGAATCATAAAGAGCGGCTTTTTAAAGGTCGTTTGGACTGTTTATAAAAATGATCCCGGCATATTTATTAATCATCCAATATTTGGCAGTAATAGAAACCCTCTTGCGTAGTTTAGGAAGGTAGTGTATATTGAGAAATCGTACAAATAATTAACATTTAGTGAATAAATAAATGGCTTCTCAAAAAAAATACATTACCCTCAAGGAAGCGTCGGTGATTTCCGGCTATACGGTCAAGGAATTACATAATTTTATAAAAATCGGGCTGATTACCGCCGGCAAAAAGAAAAATAAAATTGTTGTTCCGTTTGACGCTTTTGAGAAAATCTCCGAGCAGACCCCGGTTTTGAAATCACAGAAGTCTGCGCCAAAAAATAAACGTGTATCCAAAACAAAAAGTATGACCCAAAAACCAATTACAAGTTTAGTTCCATTTGTAAAACCTCACCCAACCATGTTGAAGGTTTTGGAGTCTACCGCTTTGGCAGCGGCTATGGTTATGGCTTTCCATGTCGGAATGATCCCGACTGTGGCAGATAAAGTGGTTCATGGTTTAGATCTAAGTTATCAAACTGTTGCCTACATGGGTGGTACAGTTGAAGAGCTGATGATTGAAGGAGTAAAAACGCCGATAATAATTGGTAAAAAAATCGCGGGAATTTCAACTTTGAATCCGGCAGCTGGATACGATGAATCACCACAAGTCGCGGGAGTTTCAGCGGAAGCCATAAGCAACTTGTCAGGCTCGGAAAATAATTTCAGTATAGTTGATACTGTCGAAGGAGCGTTGATTGGAATAGCTGACGCCGCGGAATCTTTCGAGCGAACGCTAGATTTGTTGCAGCATAAAACAAATGAGTTATTGATTCAGAATTTACAGTTTGAAAATCTAGACCATGGTATCCAGAAATTCTTCCAACTTTAAATCAGAGCCAACCTTTTAACCAGTTTTGGGTATAATATCATTTGAGTTTACGAAAGTAAAAATAAAGTAAAGAAAAAAATCTCCGGTGCGGGCCGGAGATTTTTTATCGAGCAAATTAGAAATGGTGTTCTGTTCAAAGGTTACCTTTTTATTATTTCCGGCAGGCTATGAATTGCGAAGCTCTCTAAAACCGCTAGTGTCATGATAAGGACCCGTCCGCTTAGGCGGACGGAGACGAAGCAATCTGAATATTATTGTTCGAGCGGCTTGTCCGCCTAGGGAGGAAGTTAAAAACTGCGTTGTCGGATCTTCTCGATTCGGCTAGCGCCTCGCTCGAAGAATATTAACGACGCCTCAAGATCCTCGCAATGACAGAAAATTGGAGTTTCGTAATTCAAGGCGGCAGAATACCCCGCAAGCTTTAAAGCGGGGATCGTTATTTTTCCAGTTTTTTTGTTACCTCATCAATTATGATAACCGGATTATTATCCATAATTTCTTTCATAAACCAATCAAAGCCATAAAAGCGGTCTTTGAATTCTCTAGTACTCATTTCAACGTAGTTTATTTCGTTGCTTATCAATTTTTCCAAAAATTTGATACAGTCATTCAATTTGGTTGGACTGGTTTTTCCAACCAATAATAAATCAACTTCATTTTTTGGTAATCCGACAAAAATACCCGTCAGCGCGGCAAATCTAATGTTACCGGCAGAGAGAAGCGTTTTTTCCAAAAAATCTCTGTTTTTGTTTTTTTCGGATTGCTCAAAGATTTTAACGAGTTCTTCAAAGGCGGGGGAGAATCGATTTATTTGATAATATTTTTGCTTTCTCTTTTCGGTCGTATTCAAAAGGCGATGCTTTGTGAAGTAGGAAAGCAGTTGTTTTATTTTACCTTCTCCCATACCCACCCGTAAACGTAATTCATGAACAGAAAAAGCCCGATAAGGGTACTGACAGAATGCCATAAGAAATTGCTGTTTGCTTTTAGAGTCTAGTATTGTTTTGTGCATTTTTAGTATTAAAATTTAGTAAAATAAAATATATCATAAAAAACCGAGATTAACAAGAAGCTTTGACTTAATACCTAAAATATACTATATTTTGATTAGTAAGAATATATACACTATGCTAAAAATTGGTCAAATTTTAATACCAAATTCTAAAACTGCGTTGAATTATGTTTCGTTGTTTACGGAAACCGTGCGGGCCGCAAACGATCCAGTCACGCTTTTTTTGGTTATGGAGGTACGAGGAGAGCAAAAAGCCAAAGCGGCGAAACAAGCCGGAGAGATGGATAAACTGGTATCCGCGGTCGCGAAAAGCCTTAAAACCACTTATTTAACTGAAACTCGGGTTACTGAATATACTTTTGAAAAAGCCTTATCAAATATCAACCATGAACTCTCGACTTTGGCGAGGCGAGGAGTTTCAGGGTGGTATAAAAAATTAAACGGACTGGTTGGAGTTTATTATCAAGATACATTGTCGGTTTCCGTGACAGGCTCGGCCTCTTCCTTTTTATTGCGGGAAAATGAATTTACAAATATTTCTGATTCTTTATCGACTGGTGTCAAACCTCATCCGTTAAAAACTTTTTTACATTTCGCATCAGGCGCTTTGACCGAAGAAGATATAGTGATACTTAGTTCGTCTACTCTTTACAACTATATTTCTTTGGACAAACTAGGGCAGAGTTTGACCGGGCACAACCTGGACGAAGCCACAAAAGCGTTGATTGGAAAATTGAAAACAGAGTCGGACCCAACAGACGCATTTGCAACTTTTATTTTTAAAGTCAGCAAAGATGCTGTGGAACCGGACGAGCGATTTGGTTTAATGGAAGATGACGACCATACGATCGTTGAGGATACCGTCATTGCCGATCAACCCGCGACCGGTTTTGATTATATGGAAGTGTTGCGTAAAATCGGCGGTGTTTTATGGAAGATCGGGGAAGGGGCGGTTACGGTCGTGGTTTGGATTTATAATTTGGTCAAAGGGCGGAACAGACGTTCTGCGGTTGGAGGACAGTATACCTATTTAACTCAAAAAAAATCTCCTAAACGAAAAGCCTTTTTGGTGGTATTTGTTATTATTGTATTTTTATTGTTAATCAACGTAATTTTTTCCAACTTCCGAAATGCGGAAAATGAATCCAAGCAAGAGATGGAGCGATTGTTGGAAAGCGCTTCTTTGAACGTTACCGACGCGGAATCACGGTTAATATTTGACGATCAAAACGGAGCTTTGGAAGCGATTATTGAGGCCAAAAGTCAAGCCGAGACGGTTTTTTTGAGCGGACATTTTGAAAGTCAGGCAAAAGAGCTTTTTGAAAAGATTGAAGTATTGTTCGACAGGCTGAACAAAGTTACAAAAATTGAAGTAGAAACCCTAACAACATTTAGTGTTTCGCCGGATCAAATAGTAAAAACCGCAAATGGTTTTTTGGGATACAATTCTTTTACAGAATCATTTGAAAAATATGAGAATGGGGGAACAAGTTTGATTTTTCCAAAAGTGCCGGATAATATCGATTTAGTAACGGCGAGTTTTCCAGGGGGGGATACTCCGGTTTTTTTGGCGTCAAACGCTTCGCTTTATAAACTTGGTTTTTCTCCAGACTCTTTTATCGCGATTACACCAACCACGACAGAGATTTCCAGACAGCTTGTTGGTTTGAAAATTTATACCAACCGGGCTTACGCGATAGATAAAACTAATTCGCAGATTATCAGATTTGGAAGCGTGGGGGATAATTTTTCTTCCGCGCAAGCTTGGTTAAACGAATCGTTTGATTTTTCGCAGGCGCTAGATTTGGCTGTTGATGGAAATTTGTACGTGTTACTGCCTGATAATTTATTGAAATTTACTCAAGGCGCAAAACACGATTTTAAACTACCACCGCTTGCTAAACCTTTGATTGGCGCCAAAAAAGTTTCAGCCGGCGCTGATTTGCAATTCATATATATTTTGGACGCCGGCAATTCACGGATTTTAGTTCTGACTAAACAAGGGGGGCTTTCTGAACAGCTGGCCTCTGACAGGTTTTCTGACCTGGAAGATTTTTGGGTCGATGAGGGGAGTCGGACTATTTATGTTTTAAACGGAGATGAACTTTTGAAATTTCAATATTAGAAGCAGATTTAAGAAGTGGGGTTTGAGATTTATGAATAAAGCAAAATTGTTTTTGAATCATAATTCGTAAATCATTAATTCATTTTTTTATGTCCACCTCTACAATCGCAACAGGCACGGCAACCGTCACCCCGTCAGTTTTAGGACAATTTTTTGAACTTGGCGGACTCTACAACCAGTTTTTAAGTTATTTCCCCGAGTCGTTACACGGGGCTGTTTCTTTGGTGATGGCACTGCTTCTGGTGTTTGCGATTTTCCAGGTTATCAAGAAAAATTTTATATTTATTATTTTGATCGTCTTACTGTTACCACAAGCGAAACCAATATTATTATCGGTGTGGGAAAACGCCGTTTCGATTTTACAGTTCTTAATGCGGCGGTAACTTTTATTTTTTCCCTTTTATAAGGGTGGGTCAGCGGTGGTTCTTGGTTAATTCAACAAGAGAAACAAAGGCGGCGCTGGTAGGCCGCTTTTTTGGTTTAAATTTTTCAGGAAGTATTCCGCTTAAGGCGGATTATTTCCCGATTTTCTTGTGGATAATAATATAATTTATCTAAAATAAGCGAGATTGTAGGGGTTGACAGCTAAGTGAACGATCGTTTACTATATAGATAAGGACATTAATTATCCTATTTGTCATCCTGAACTTGATTCAGGATCTCTTACCATAGATGCAATGTGCGGCCTACATAATTACTAACAGGAAATATGGGACACTTTATGTTGGAGTGACTAGTGATTTAGTCGGAAGAGTTTGGCAGCAAAGAATAATCTAGTAGAAGGTTTTACAGAAAGATATCGATTACACAAACTAGTATATTATGAGGTTACAGAAAATATTGAAAGCGCAATTATGCGTGAGAAGCAGATAAAAAATTGGAAAAGACAATGGAAAATAGAAGCGATAGATAAATTTAATCCTAAGTGGAAAGATCTAAAAAATCTATTCGAAAGTATAATTAAAGTTAGAAAAGATCCTGACTTTCGTCAGGATGACAGGTGAGGGATAATTAATTCCTAATTCTATGATCAATAATAAACAGTTAAAACTTCTCGAATACATAAAACAAACTTTAGACAACCTGGGTTTCCCGCCGACTTTATCGGAAATGGCGGAAGAGATTGGAGTTAGTTCCAAAAATGCGGTTTTTAAAATGCTGAAGAGGCTAGAGCAGGAAAAGTTGATTGAACGAGATAGCACAGCGCGCGGGATTCGGATTTTGAACCCGGAAGGGGACATGGTTGGGCCATCGGGATTTTCCGTTCCTTTGGTTGGTACGGTTACTGCCGGGACACCGATTTTGGCGGAAGAAAATATCGATTCTTGGGTGAATTTACCAACCACCATGGTCCGTAATCGCAAAGATGTTTTTGTTTTAAAAGTTCAGGGGGAAAGTATGAAGGACGCGGGGATACTGGACGGAGACATGGTGATAGTCGATCCGAAAAAAGAGGTAAGACATCGAGATGTAATAGTTGCGTTGTTACACGACGAAGCCACGGTAAAGCGGTTTATAAACATTGAGGGGCGCAAGTATTTGAAAGCCGAAAATCCAAAGTACAAAAACATCCACCCAAAAAGCGAATGGTCGGTCGCAGGGAAGGTGGTGGGAGTGATAAGGAATATAAATTAAAAGTTATGACAAAATTAGACAAGCAAAAATTCGATGCCATAAACAGCATACGCAATCTCTGTCGGCATTGCCGCGCGGGAGAACTGCACGACTGTCCGGTGTCGCGGGTGATTTCGCAAATCGAAGAGATCAAAGGCGTTCCGATTGTGGTGAACGATCAGTTGCATCACGTACTGTTTCAGTAAAAGTCAAAAGTTAAAAATAAAAATACAAAACGGCAATTCAAAATTCAAAAGTGATCTTAAAGAACGTTGTTACAAGTTTAGTTTCCAGATTATTAAACTTACTGATTCGTTACCAAATAAACGTAGTGTTTGGGTAATTGTTGACCAAGTAATAAGATCGGCTACTTCTATCGGAGCAAATCTTGTAGAGGCCAAAGCTTCTAGTACAAGATTAGAATTTAAAAGATTTAACGAGATTGCTTTAAAGTCAGCTAATGAGACAAAGTATTGGCTCGGTTTTTTGAGGGATTCTGGGATCGCAGACAGAGAGGCAACAAATGAATTATTGAGGGAAGTTATTGAAATATCTAACATGATTGCAAGTGGCGTGATGAAATTGAAAAGAAGATAGTTTTTATTTTTTATTTGCAGTTTTGACTTTTAATTTTAAAGTTTTAAATTTATGCCTGAAGGAACTGAAGGCGTTGCCGAAGTTTTGGTCCGTTTCGGGAAAGGTGGAGCGTTTCCGCATATTTTAAAAACCGGCGGGAAAAAGTATCAGATAAAAAAAGTCAATTTAATACATACTGTTTCTGATGGCGCGGTACGGATTTATTTTTTTTCGGTTTCCGACGACGTGAACTTTTGGAAATTGGGGTTCAATACATACACCCTCTCTTGGTGGATTGAGGACAGTTATAGCAATAACGAAGGAATATAAACGGATGTTTGTGGCAGTGTCCTCCGTAGTCCGCTTCAGCGGACGAAGGAGGATGGAAGACGAAGATTTCAGCTTTTAATGTAATGGAGGCCTTTAGGCCTCCATAACTAGCATGGAAAGGAAAGCGAACAGGCTTGGTTTAGAAAACTATCGAACGACGCACGCTTACTATTTGACATTGAATTGTCACAATCGAGAGTCTTATTTTACCAAGAAACGTGTTGTAAAGAGTTGTCTAGCGGACCTTCAAAGGTCAATTAATAGATTTCAGGCCAAGCTTTGGGTTTATTGTTTTATGCCAGATCATCTTCACTTATTATGTGAATCGGATAATTGTTTAGGGTTTTTGAAATTATTCAAACAAACGAGCGGTTACAATTTTAAAAAGAAAACCATCAAGGTTTTATGGCAGAAAAGTTTTTACGACCATATTTTAAGGAGTTAAGAAAATTTGATTGGTGTCATTAAGTATATTTTGAACAATTCGGTGAGAGATGGAATCGTGACTAATTATTCGGATTATTCTTATTCAGGTTCTTTTGAGATTAATATTCGAGATTTCGTGGAAACCTAAAGGTTTCCGTTACATTAAATAATATATGCAAGGAATTATCTTCCACATCGACATGAACTCATATTTCGCCACTGTCGAGCAGCAGGCCAATCCGCATTTGCGAGGTCGGCCGGTGGGCGTGTGCGAGCATTTGGGCGGGATCATAATCGCGGCGTCGGTGGAAGCAAAAATGTTGGGGATAGGCACGGGGACGCCGGTTTGGGAAGCAAGGAAAATTTACCCCAAGATTGTTTTACTCAAAGTCGATCCGCCGAAAGTCCGCTTTATAACAGAGCGGTTTTTAAAAATATTTTCAGACTATACCGATTTAGTTGAAAGATACAGTATCGACGAGGCGTTTTTGGATTTTGGTATAAAGACAAAAATTTTAAAAGACACATGTCATCCCGGACTTGATCCGGGATCTACTAGGGCAAGAAAAGATCCTGATTGTAATCAGGATGACAGTACAATTTGGTCTGACGCTATTTTGGTTGCTTTGGAAATAAAACAAAGGATACGGCGTGAAATCGGGGAGTGGCTGACATGTTCGGTTGGGATTGGTCCAAATAAGTTGATAGCCAAAATCGCGTCCAACCTGCAAAAGCCGGACGGTTTAACTGTCGTTCGGCCGCAAGATATTGAAGAACTATACGACAAGCTATCGTTAACCGATATTCCCGGCATCAATGTTCGTATGCAGGCAAGGCTTTCCGCGCACGGGATTTATACGGTTAAAGATTTATCGCGGTATCCAGAAAGCAAACTTCGGGCAGAGTTTGGTTTGGTTGGGCATTATTTAAAACAATTGGGGAATTTTAAAAGTACCAGAGGGATAGTATTGCCGGGGGATGAGCCAGTGAAGTCCATGGGGCACGCTTTCACTATGTCGCGGGCAAGCAGTGACGTGCGAGAGATCGAAGCGTTGATTTTTAAATTGTCGGAAAAGGTGGCAAGACGGTTGAGACAAAGAAATATGTGGGGGAGCGTTGTGAGTTGTTATGTCAGATTTGCAAAAGAGAAGGTTCCCTTCTCCCAGAGAAGGGAACCTTCTCAAAATTTCGGGCGTTCGCATCGTATCAAAGATTTTATAAATGATGGCCGTCTGATAAGCCGGGAAGCTATAAAGATTTTTAATTCTTCAGGAATAAAAGCACCGGTTCGGATGATTGGCATTTCAGTTTCCGGGCTTGTTGAAAACTTCCTAGACGAGCCGCTGTTTCGGCGATACAAAAAATCCCAATGGGCGCTAGATGCCATGGATAAAGTAAATGACAAATATGGCGAGTTTACTTTGCGTCGCGCGGCGCTTTTAGACGCAAAACATTTGGCCGGGGATACGGTGGGGTTTGGAAGGCTTGCCCGGTAAACCTGCCAAAGAGACTCTTTGGCATTTAAGATATTTGCATCAATGTAGCGGAGGTCTTTAGACCTCCACGATAACCGTAAAAACATGGAAACCTTCCGCCAGAGGCGGACAAGAAAAGTTTCCGTTACATGAAATTGGTTGATTTTGGAGTACTTTACCGCATAAATATGCGGTTTTTTGGCCACTGGTCTGTAGCAAGTCAGCAAAATGTCCGCTTAACTGTTCAGCGATATGTCCCCGGGAGCAAGATCAGTTAAGTTAATGATTTTGTTTAAGTAGGGTTAATTCTGATAAGGTAATTCACAGATAAACTTCTC
>Ga0210057_1007343_pt1 | contig 13398 bp, 15 predicted proteins | sample CryGeyCG2114_010_2_FD_183968 | JGI IMG/M metagenome (GOLD analysis project Ga0210057, IMG submission 183968) | Groundwater microbial communities from aquifer - Crystal Geyser CG10_big_fil_rev_8/21/14_0.10 (SPAdes) (version 2) | ecosystem: Environmental > Aquatic > Deep subsurface > Groundwater ... | reverse complement strand
TGGGAGAGAAATCTATGAGAAAATTTTTAGTTGTGATGTAATTCCAAATTTTTCTTTTACAAGGCTTATCTCTGATCTTCCGGATGATGCAGAGATTATTCATCAGTATAAATTATCTGACGATGATTTTGATGTTTCTTTTGTGACTATTTTTAAAAAAAAGGATGAATCAAAATTGATTTATCATTTGAATCCCCCAGAGAATTATCTTAGTGAAGAGTATAGTATGCTTCTGAATTTGGCGAGAAGTGTTCTTATTGAGCATCAACCAAGGGCAGAAGAGTTTATTGATACTGAAAGGATAAGGCAGGTTTTTTTTAATGTTTCAAAAGATTTATTGAGGGATCTTGCCCAGAGCAAGGGGATAAAACTTAATTATAATGATCTAACTAACTTGTCAAAAATTCTTGTTAGAAGTACAATTGGATTTGGACTTATTGAAGTGTTGTTGCAAGATAAGAAAATCCAGGACATTTCAATTAATGCTCCTGTTTCTCTAACTCAAGTTTTTATCCGACACCAGGATTATGATGAGTGTTTAACAAATATTTTTCCAAGTCAAGAAGATGCTGATTCTTGGGCTGCAAAATTTAGGATGATTTCTGGAAGACCTTTGGATGAAGCTAACCCTATATTAGATACTCAGTTAGAAATTGGGAAACTTAGGGCAAGAATCGCAATTATTCAGCAACCTTTATCTCCTAGCGGTTTAGCTTATGCAGTTAGAAGACATCGAGAAGAACCTTGGACTTTGCCTCTTTTTATTCAAAATAAAATGTTAAATCCTTTTGCAGCAGGTTTGTTTAGTTTTTTAATAGATGGTGCAAGGACTATTTTAATTGCAGGAACAAGAAGCTCAGGGAAAACTTCTTTGTTAGGAAGTTTAATGCTAGAGATTATTCCTAAATTTAGAGTCATTGTTATTGAGGATTCCTTGGAATTGCCTGTAGATGCATTAAGAAAATTAAAATATGATATTTTAAGTATGAAAGTTAGAAGTGCTTTATTAAAAACAACAACAGAAGTTTCTGCTGACGATGGAATCAGAACAAGCTTGAGACTTGGAGATTCTTGTTTGATTATTGGAGAAGTAAGAAGTGTCGAGGCAAAAGCCTTGTATGAAGCAATGAGGGTTGGAGCTTTGGCAAATGTTGTTGCAGGAACAATACACGGCGCATCTCCTTATGGAGTTTTTGATAGAGTTGTGAATGATCTTGAAGTTCCGATAACTTCTTTTAAAGCAACAGATATTATTGCAGTTTGTAACCCAATAAAATCACCTGATGGATTGCATTCTTGGAGAAGGATGTTGCAACTTACAGAAGTCAGAAAATTTTGGGTGAAAGATCCAATGCAAGAAAAAGGCTTTGTTGATTTGTTGAGCTATAATATTAAAAAAGATGAATTAGAAGCAACAGACGATTTAATTAATGGAGAGAGTGAAGTAGTAAAAGAGATTGCTTCAAATGTAAAAGAATGGGCAGGGAATTGGGATGCTATTTATGATAATATTTTATTGAGAGCAAAAATAAAAAAAGAGATTGTTGAGGTCTCTGAAAGAATTAAAAATTCAAGAATTTTGGAAGCAGAATTCAATGCACTTTCTAATCACACATTTCATAGAATTTCTGACGAGATTAGACAAGAAATTGGTTTGCCTTTGAGCGAAAGAGTCTTTCCTGAATGGCAGAAGTGGTTAAACCAAGAAATTAAGAAAAAAAGAGTTTAACCACTTTTGCAGTCCTCGCTTTGCTGCGGATACAAACATTGCTCCGCAAGTTTGCATATGGCAAAAATGGTTAAATGCCGAGATTAAAAAAATAAAAATTCATGCTTTGTCCGGAGTCTTATTTTTTACACGGGAAAATGGCATTTATTTTTTCAATTTACACAGGAAATTTTCAAACACCGGACAGAGCAAAAATCCTGAAATATTTATAAATGTCCTTCTTTTTGTTGATATATGGAAGAGGAAGTTAGAAGAATAGTTTATATTTCTTTTATTGTGGTTTTTAGCATTACTTTGATTAATGCACAAACTTCAATTGATTTTAAAAAAATTTGGGAATCAGCCCCCTCACAAGATAACGTTTGGGATACAGCAGTGGAAGATTTTGATTATGATAATTTTATGGAAGTTATTTTTCCTTCTTTTGTTGTTGGTTATGATCCTATACTTCACGTCTTTAAGAATGTAGGTGATGATAACTTAGAAGAAATTTGGTCTGGTGAAGTAAATGGGTATGGTGTTATAAAAGGACTTACTACAGATGACTTAGATAATGATGGTTATAAAGAGATTGTTGTTGGTCATTATAATTCTAGAATTAATTTTTTTGAAAGTGATGGAAATAATAATTTTGTAGAGTGGCCAGAAATTTATTTTTATGATGGAAAAGCCCACCTAATAATTGGGGATATCTCTACTGGGGATACGAATAATAATAACCTAAAAGAAGTTTTAATCATACGAGAAGGAATGCCTAATCAATATTTCCACGAATCTAGTCTCACTATTTTTGAAAATTATCAAAACATTTTTCAATATGACACTCAAGGTGTATCTTACTTTAGGATGGATGTTGGTTTTTTAGATTCAGATGAATATCAAGATATTTTAGTTAGTCACGGGGGATTGGGAATTGAGGAATTTTGGCTTGATTGGTTTGAATATACTGGTTCTACATATGTTAAGAGAATTATCACTGCTCCTGGTTTGAATGGGTTGCCCCTTACTTTAAAAATTGCTGATATTGATTTAGATGGTTCAAATGAGCTGGTTGTTGCAGGAGTATTTGGAGGTCTACGAAAATTGTTGATTTTTGAACCAAATGGAAACAATCAAGTAGTTCTTGATAATGAAGTAGAGTTTCCATCAACGACCAACCCCATGGACATAAGTATTAAAAATATTTTTGGTTCTTCTTATCCAGAGATTGCTGTTTCTACTCACTCAAGTGGAGGGATAGCCCAGGTTTTTTTATTTAGTTATAATGGAGAAAATTACAATTTAATTTATTCATCTGATGAAAGCCTTCCTGAATCGTCTGGGGCTTTTTATAGTATTGACTTGGCTTTTGTTGATAATGACGACAAACCCGGCATAGTTTTGGGTGTGGGTCCTCCAAATAATAAAGTAATAATTTTAGAAGAAGATTCACTACCAGATATTTCAATTAACATAACTCCAAATAATCCTCCAATTGAAGTTTCGCAGGGAGGTTCTTTTACTTATACAGGAGTTTTAACTAATAATCTTAATGAGACACAAACAGCAGATGTTTGGATTATGCTTAGGCTTCCTCAAGAAGAACCTAATACTTGTACAGACAGCGATGGGGGGTTGAATTATTTTACTTATGGTTATACTGAAGGTTATAGTAATAATCAACCTTACCAGAATTTTGATGTTTGTGATACTCAAACAATTTTATCTGAACAATATTGTGAGATAAATAATTCTTTTAGTCAGAATAAAAGTTGTTTAGATTTTGGGCAAGATTATATTTGTGAAAATGGAAGTTGTGTGCAACAAGGAAATGAAACAAATCAAACAGGAATAGTAACTGATATTACTGGATATACAAATCCGGATTCAGGGATTATTGATTTTCAAGCAATTACAAATGGAAGCATAAGTTATGTTAAATTTCAAATTAATTTTAATGGAAGTGTTTGGCAGAATATTGGCAATGATCAATATCATCCATATATTGTTAGTTGGTCAGACAATGTTTCAAGGCAAAATGTAAGAATACAAGCAATTCCTTTTTACAATAATGTTTCTGGTCAAGGAAGAACAGAAGGGCCTTTCCAATATCTTGGAAATCAAACAACTCCAAACTGCGCAGATAGCGACGGAGGATTAAATTACTTTTTAAAAGGGCATGTTTTTGGAAACAATGAAAATGGAACATATAACTACTGGGATGTTTGCAATATTAACAATGCTACTTTGAAAGAATATTATTGTGTTAATAATTCTTATTATTTGTATAATTATCACAATTGTGGCGAAATGATTTGTTCTGATGGTGCTTGCTTGAATGGAATAAATTATTCAAAAAGATCACCAATCACAAAACCAAAATCAAGTACATCTTCAGGCTCTTCTGGTTCTACATCTCCTTCGGCGTCTTCTAGTGATTCTTCTACTTCTGTAAAAGAAAGTGTTTCTGCAACAGGAAAAGTTGTTTTGGATAAAGATTTTTCAAAAGAAAGTTTGTATGGTCCAATAAGTGTCTTGAATGATATTCATCTTGAACCAGGTCAAAGTATATCTTCTAATATAACTCAGAATGTGCCTTTTGATGCTCCTCTTGGAGAATATGAATATATTGCGTATGTTGGGAATTATCCAGATTTGATAATTGATTCTGCATCATTTAGTTTTAATGTAATTCCAAACAAAGAAGAGGGAGCAAAGGCATTTTCAGCTTTAACTGGCAATTCTGAATGGGATTCTTCTGGATGGATTAAGAAAAAAATTTCTTTTTTTGAGAAATTTTTTAATAACCTTTTCAAAGATTAAATTCTAAACATTTATTAATTAAATTTCACTTTTTGTTTTATGAAAAGGTTGTGGAGCAATATTCTTGCTTTTGTTATTGTTGGGGTATTAGTTTTTTTTATTTTGAAAAATGTTGATTTTCGCGAGCTTTTTTTTTACCTTCAGTTTATTGACCCTCTTTATATTCTTCTTGCAATAGGCTCGTGTTTGTCTTACTTTTTCATTGCAGCTTTTCGATTAAAATATCTCACAAAAAATTTATTTAAAGTTGAATACTTCTTTTTACTGAAAGTTCTATTTGCCGGTGCTTTTTTTAATACAGTAACTCCTGGTGCCGGGATTGGAGGGGAACCTTTTAAAGCTTATTATCTTGGGAAAAAATATAACCAGCCAAAAAATAAATTTTTAAGTATTCTTGTTGCAGATAAATTTTTCCATTTAATAGTCACTGCTTTTTTCCTTGTTTTTTCTATCTTTTTTGTTTTAGTTTATGTTAAAATTTCTAATAATCTTAAGTATCTTTTTGAGGGAGTTTTAATTTTTGTTTTTGTTGCTTTTGGAGTCACAACTTTTTTAATCTTGAAAAAGTTGAATTTTAACTTCGGGGCTGTTTTTAAGAAACTTTATTTTTTTAAATTCATAAAAAAACGTTTTAAGAACATTAAGGATTTTGAGAAATATGTTAATGAAAAAATAAATGAGTTTTCAGAAGTTTTCAGAACTCTTTTGAAAAGTAAAAGAAACTTTTTTGTTTCAATTTTCTTAGCTTTTGTTTACTGGAGTTTTGAATTTTTGGCCTCTTATTTTGTTTTTCTATCTTTTGGATTTAAGATTAATATTTTATCAATGATTATTGTTGTTTCATTAGGAATTATCCTTGGGACCATTTCTATTACCCCTGGTGGAATTGGATTTGTCGAAGGCCTTATGGTTTTATTTTATTCAGCAATGGGAATTAATCTTTCTTTAGCTTTATTAGTAGCAATCATAAGCAGGCTTATTTATTACTTTTTTAGTTTATTTGTAGGGGGATTAATCTTTCTTTATCTAAGACATAAACTCAATGGAAAGTGATAACATTTATTAATTGTAATCTACTCTTTGTCTAAAAGAGAAAAAATGTCTGAAAAACTTAGTGTTAAGGATGTTCTTAAAAAACATAGTGCAAGAATAGAAGAACAAATTAAAGGGGATAATTTTAAAGGAGATTATAGCAGAGAATATGAAAAATTTAAAGAAGAAATGTCTCCGGAGTTTTCAAGATATGAAAAGTGGGGCCGTAGTTTGGGGAGTTTTATAAAAATTAATGCTTCTAAAAAAGATGAAGAAAAAATAAAAAGGTATCTTCAAATAGCGCATCTTGATATTGAACCTTGGCAGGCTTTAACTTTGAGCATAATGGCTTTTTTAGGGGTTTTTATTATTGGGATTTTAATTTCTGTTGCAATTGTTTTAATTAAAAATGATATTGCAGCGTTTCCTTTTTTATTCTTTTTTTTAATTATTATTTTTTCTTTGTTTTTATTTTATTTTGTAAATGGTTATCCGCAAAGGTTAGCAAATAAATGGCGACTTAAAGCTTCATCACAAATGGTTCCTGCTATTTTGTATATTGTTGTTTACATGAGGCATACTCCCAATTTGGAAAAGGCTGTGGCTTTTGCTTCAAAACATCTTCAGAACCCGCTTGCACTTGATTTTAAAAAAATTTTCTATAATGTTGAAGTTGGAAAATTCTCGACAATAAAAGAGAGTCTTGATAATTATTTGGAAACTTGGAGAGATTACAGCTTAGAGTTTATAGAGAGTTTTCATTTGATCGAGAGCAGTTTATTTGAGCCTTCAAATGAAGGTAGAATTGCAACTCTTGAAAAATCTCTGCAAGTTGTTCTCGATGGAGTTTATGATAAAATGTTAGCTTTTACCCATAATGTAAGAAGTCCTTTGACAAATGTTTATATGCTCGGAGTTGTTCTTCCGACGCTGGGATTAGCTTTGTTACCTCTGGCTTCTGCAATGATGGGCGGATTAATCAAATGGTATCATATTTTGATTTTATTTAATTTAATTATTCCTTTTTTTGTTTTTTATCTGACTGACAAAGTTATGATGCTAAGACCAGGAGGCCATGGAGAAACAAACTTGATCGAAAATAATCCTTACTATTATAAATATAAAAGTAATGCTCCTTACTTCAGGGCTTTTTTAATTTGTCTGCCTCTTTTAATAATTGGTTTAATTCCTTTTTTATTTCAATATACCTCTTTGCCAAGTTTTTTTGGATTGCATTCAGATTATACTTTTTCTGAATTCGGGATAGGATTTTTAGGGCAGGAGAAAATTTTTGATTTTAAAGAAACTGGATTTGGTTTTGTAGGGCCGTTCGGAATAGTAGCTTTACTTTTTGGAATGTTTATCCCACTTTCTATTACTTTATTCTTTTCAATCTCATATAATTCTAAAACAAAAGAGTTAATTAAAGAAAGAGCCAGAACTAAACAACTTGAAGTTGAATTTAATAACTCTCTTTTTCAGTTGGGAAACAGGATTGGGAATGGGACCCCTCCTGAGCTAGTTTTTGGGAAAGTAGCAGAGTCTTCTAAGGGATTAATGACAGAGGATTTTTTCAAAAGAGTGAATTACAATATTCAGCAAATGGGGATGAGTGTTGAAAAATCAATTTTTGATTCACGAAGAGGAGCAATTGTTTATTACCCTTCAGATTTAATTGCTACAAGCATGGGGGTTCTTGTGGAGTCATCAAAAAAAGGATTAAAAATTGCTGCGATTAGCTTAATGAGCATTTCAGAATATGTTAAGAATATTCATAAGATAACTGCTCGTTTGAAAGATTTGCTTGCTGAGATTGTTTCTGACATGAAGAGCAATATGACTTTTTTAGCACCTTTACTTGCAGGTATTGTTATTGGACTTTCTGCAATGATTGCTTCAATATTAAACAAGCTTTCTTATTTTGCTGAATCTGGCGGAGAAACAACAGGGCTCGGGGGCATTGAAGGGATTCTTTCTGTATTTGATTTAATAGACACAATTCCCCCTTATTATCTTCAGATTGCAATTGGAATTTATTTAATTCAAATTATTTTTATTTTAACAAACACTCTTGTCATTGTAGATTTTGGAGAAGACAAACTTGAAAAAATGAATAAAACTTCCAAGAATCTTATCAGAGGAATTGTGCTTTATCTTGTGACTGCTCTTTTATCCACTATTGTTTTATTTGTATTAGTAAACATTGTTATAGGAGTCTAGAGAGTTAAATTTATAATTGCTTTTTGTTTTATTTATTGATTATTAAAATGAAAACTCAAAACAATTTATGTTGTTTTCCATTATTTAGTAAAATGAATAAAACTTTCAAAAAAGGAGTTGTGTCGGATTTTCTTCCATGGCTTTTAATTGCCTTAGCAATTCTGGCAATAATCATGATAAGCATTTTTGTACTAAGAGAAAAGGGGGTTTCAATTCTAGACCAAATTAAAGGGTTTTTTGATTAAGATAATGACTGAATTACAAACTAGCCAGCTTGTTAAGATAATAATCGGGGTTTTTTTAGTGGTAGTAGTTATAGGAGGAATTTATCTTTTTTTTAAAGATTATATTATTGACTTTTTTAAGAATCTTCTTGGAGGTCAACCTAAAATTTCATTAATGTTTTTAAAATGAAAAATAAAAAAGGATTTTTGCTTGCTGAAGAAACTTTGAAGATAGTTATTGCTTTAATTTCAATTGGGCTTTTAGTTTATCTTTTAATTTCTTTGTATCTTTCAAATAAAGATAAGCAAAATCTTGAATTGGCTAAAAGTTCTTTAGAGCATTTGTCCAAGCAAATCAATTCTAAGACTTCTGAAGTTGAGGTTTATAATCCTGATGGTTGGAGTTTATTATCTTGGCCTTATGAAGGGAAGGTCCCGCTTTCATGCTCTAATCTTGGGTGGGGAAATTGTTTGTGCATTTGCAAAACTCCTTTGGTAAGAATAAATAAAAATTATCTTGAAAATTGCGATGGAAATGGGATTTGTTCAGAAACAAAAAACTTAGTGGTTAAAAAAGGAGATATTCAATTGCCTATAGAAATTGACAATCCTCCATTGAAATTAAAAATAAACTATGGGGAGGAGATAATTATCTTTGAAAAATGAATTTGGACGATTTAATAAAATATTTAATCTTAATTGTTTTTTTTATCTTGGCTCTTGCAGGAGTTTATTTTTTATTAAGAAGAATTGGAGTAATGGGATAAAATGAAAAAAGGAGAATTAACAACTCAGCAGATTGTTATTTTAATAATCTTAATTGTTAGTTTCTTGATTATCTTGTTTTTGCTTTTTAGACTAAGTCTTGGGGCGACGTCTCAAAAAGAAATTTGTCATAACTCAGTTATTACCCGAGGGAAATCTTTATTTACAGAAGCTTTAGATTGTAAAACAGATTATATTTGCATTTCAGGAGGAGGGGATTGTGAAAATTTTATTTCTTCTTCTAAGATTGAAATTAAATTAGATGAAAAAGGTAAAGAATCAATCATGAAAGTCCTTGCTGATCAGATGTCTAGTTGCTGGTGGACATTTGGTGAGGGAAAAATAAATTACGGAACTTCTGGAGGGACGTCTTTAAAGTGTGCTATTTGCTCGATTGTAAGATTTGACGGGAAGATACAAGAGAGTTTTCAGTCAATAAGTTACAAAGAGTTTTATGATTATCTTGAAAAAACAAAAAAAGATGAAGCTAAAACTTATTTGGCTTATCTCTACACTTCTTGGAATTTAGACTCGCTTGAAATCTCCCCAGAATTTAGTGTTTCCTTGGACGAAGATTCGATTAATACGGCTGAGAGTTATTCTATTATTACTGGTATTGATGACAATTTATTTAATTCAGATAATTTTTTAGAAACTGTTTTAATCAAAAGTAAAGAAACTTCTACAAAAACTAAGTGTGAAGAATTTGTTACAAAAGCTTAAAATGAAAAAAGGAAATATACTTGCAGAAAATATTCTTTTTATTTTGTTAAATTTAATTTTTCTTATAATCTTGGTTATTTTTTTGTTTTCAAAAACAGGCAGTGCAGCTGTTTTAGAAGAAAAATATGCAAAGCAGATTGCTTTAATGATAGACTCTTCAAGGCCGTTGATGGAAATAACTTTGAATATGGAGGATGCAATTAAGAAAGCAAAAGAAGAAGGCTGGCCAGAAAACATGATTGTGAATATTGAAGGTAATTTTGTTACAGTTAAATTGAGGGAGAAAGGAGGTTATTCTTATTCTTTTTTTAATAATGTCGAGGTAAATGCAAATTTTGATCCTAATTTTAAAGGATATTATTTTGTGGTTGATGAAATAAATGATAAACAATAAAAAAACAATTTTTTGCAGGCTTTTAAAAAACAGCAAAGGTACAGATAAAATTTTATCTATTTATTGGCTTGCGATTTTGTTTATTGTTGCTGCAGGAATTGTATATATGGTGGTTGTTTTTTATGGTGAGCCCTATGATGTCAGAGAGATTGAAGCAACTCTTTTAGCAAACAAAATTTCTGATTGTGTTTCTGATGGGGGATATTTAAAATCAAATATCTTTTCTTTAGATAATGCATATTTTTTCAGAGAATGCAGTATAAACTTTGAGGTAGAAGATTTTAAAGGATGGAATTTAGATCAGTTTTATGTTGAGACGGAAATTTATGATTTTGATGACACAAAAAATAACTTTCAAGGGGATTTACTCAAAAAATTTTCGCAGGGTAATGTTGCTCTCAAGGATTTTTGTTCTGAAAAAGGAAAGAATTTTCCAAAATGCGTTAATAGAAAATTTTATGCTATAGATGAATCAAATAATCAGCACATTATTGGGGTTTTATCCATTGTGAGGAAAACTGAAAAAAATGTTAGATAAAAAAGCACAGATAGGCGAAACAATAACCTGGGTTGTAGCGACGTTGATCATAGTTGTTGTTCTGTTGATTTCAATTTTTATTGCCAGTGGAAGCGATACAGCAAAAAAAATTATTGGTATTGAAAAAAATGCCCAATACTCTAGGGAAAGTGATCGGGCAGTTGGAAAATCTTTTTTCTCTTATTTACTGACTAAAGAATCTGGAGAGAGTGTTTATTCTTCTCTTCAAAAACCCCCTGAGATTAATAATTTTAATGGTAATTTAGCTGTAAAGATATTTAAGGAGCTTCATAAAGAAGATTATTTGAAGCAGATTTGGTTTGGAATTAATCTTAAACCAAATGATTTTTTTAATTCTTATGCTCCCCCTACTCATACAAGATTTTTCATTAAGAAAATTAAACTGAACAGCAAAGACGAAGCAATGCTGATGGTGGCATATGATTAAAATGAAAAAAAAAGGAGATATTCCTGTAAGTCTTTTGGTCGTCGGAGTTTTTGCAATTTGTGGATTGGCTATTCTTAGTTTTTTTATTTCAGCTGAAACTCAAAAAATTAATTTTTCAATAATAAATTCAATTGAGCAAATAAATTTTGATAAAGAAAGATTTGAGTTTTATGCTCATCTTGGATTTAGCCAGGACGAAATAAATAATTTTATGAATTCTCCTTCAAGCGCAAGCATGGTCGAATATCCTCTATTTGAAAATAATTCAGTTCAATTTGAATTTATCTCTGGGGATCCATATTTAAAATTAGAAAAAAAAGACAAAGAGAAGATTGTTTTTTTAATTAAGTATTATCCAAAATAAAAAGAGAAACTTTTTAAAGAGGGGGAACTTAATTTTATTATGAGTAAAAAAGAGGCAGGTGAATTTTTAGGGGATTTTTTTAAAAAAAACTCTAGAGGCCAGGGGCTAAGCACTAACGCAATTATTTTAATTATTCTGGGTGTTATTATTTTGGTTATTTTAATTCTTGGATTTACCCTCGGATGGGGGACTATTCTTCCTTGGATAAAGTCAAATAATGTGGATACAATTGTTAAAGCGTGTGAGGCTGCATGTGCTACAAATTCTCAGTATGATTTTTGTTCTTTAGAAAGAGAATTAAAATCAGATGATCTTCCTGGTGGAGAAAAGAGTGTGAAAAATACCTGTGATTTTTTTTCAGAAACACAGGAATATCTTAAGTATGGGGTGGAAAAATGTTTGAGTGTTGTTTGCCCTGAAAATTCAGAGGGTTCCGGCACTTCCCCATAAAATTTTAAATATGGAAGACGATTTTTCCGGTAAGAGAAACAAGAGAAAGGGGAAACTTAAAGAAAAGAAAAAGCACCCTTATAGAAAAGGTGGAAAATATAGAAGCACTAAGATTTTATTGAAATAATAGAGCATTTTATAAATTAAATTTTCTTATTCTTTTTATGTACGAGGTGATTTTTTTATTTGTGCTTGCTTTTATATGGATTGCTTTTGCAGTTGTTCAAGACTTAAAAAAGAGAGAGATTTCTAACTGGCTTAATTTCTCTCTTATTACTTTTGCTTTGGTTTTTAGATTTTTTTATTCTGTTTTTTCTGAAAATTTTAATTTTTTCTTTCAGGGACTTATTGGTTTTGGGATTTTTTTAGTGTTGGGGAATATTTTTTATTATGGAAGAGTTTTTGCAGGAGGAGACGCAAAGCTGATGATTGCCCTGGGGGCAGTTCTCCCATTTTCAAATATTTTTTTAGATAATTTAAAAATTTTTATTTTGTTCTTAATTTTGTTCTTGTTTTTTGGAGCTTTTTACGGTTTAATTTGGAGTGTAGTTTTAACCTGCAAAAATTTTAGAAACTTCAAAAAAGAATTTGCAAAACAGCTGGAAAAAAATAAATTTATTTTATACTCTGTTATATTAGTTGGTTTTTGTTTTATTATTTTAAGTGTTTTCTTGAATTTTTTATCATTTTTTGGCCTTTTTCTTTTTTTAATTTGTTTTGTTTACCTTTATGCAAAGTCAGTTGATGAAGTTTGCATGGTTAAAAAGATTAAAACAAGTGATTTGACCGAAGGTGATTGGCTTTACAAAGATTTGAAATTAGGGAGAAAAATAATCAAAGCGAATTGGGAAGGGTTAAGTGAAAATGAGATAAAATTAATCAAGAAGAAATATAAAATTGTTTTAATAAGGCAAGGGATTCCTTTTGCACCAGTTTTTTTAATTAGCTTTTTGGTTTTGTTTTATTTATGGGCAACTGGGCTATGGAATTCTTTTTGGCAACCATATTTTTTCTTCTATTTTTTTGGTTTTGGGTTTTTTCATTAATTTCAGTTTAGGTTTTTCTTCAAATTCTTTTTGCAACTTTAAGAGTTCTTCTGGTTCTGTTCGGTTTCTTTTTGAATCCAGTGTTTCGTTTTTATAGACGGGAAAAACATTTAGAATTTCATGGCCAAACATATTAGAAGGAACGATCTCTATTGATTTTGGTTTTAAAGATTTGATTTTCTTTGCAATTTTCTTTGCAAGTTCTTTTGCTTGTTTTGGAATTTCTTTTTCAGAGAGAATATGTTCTTTGGGGATAATCAGGATGTGGCCTTTTGAAACAGGATTTATCTCCAAAACAGCAACTGCTTTTTCATTTTCCGCAATTTTATAACTCTGGACTTCTCCGAAAGCAATTGAACAGAAGATGCATTGTGTTGAATTTTTATTAACCAAGTTATTTTGGTTAAGGAATTCTTCAAGTTCTTGAGGATTCATTGTCTCGATGTTTTCTTTGATGCTCTCTTGATTTGGAAGATTGGTATTTTCAAGTTGTGATAAAAGTTGTGTTTTTATTTTTTCTGCTTGTTGTTCTGATAACATAATACGTTAAAGAAAGAAATACTTATAAACTTGTTTGATGTGTATTTCTTAAGGAGGTTGAAAAATGAGTAAGATTTTAGGATTGATAATGTTTATTGTTGGAGGATATGCTGCTTATATCTT
>Ga0210057_1007341_pt1 | contig 13398 bp, 13 predicted proteins | sample CryGeyCG2114_010_2_FD_183968 | JGI IMG/M metagenome (GOLD analysis project Ga0210057, IMG submission 183968) | Groundwater microbial communities from aquifer - Crystal Geyser CG10_big_fil_rev_8/21/14_0.10 (SPAdes) (version 2) | ecosystem: Environmental > Aquatic > Deep subsurface > Groundwater ... | reverse complement strand
CCCGCCGTAGATAACCGACAGCCGCCCGAGGCCGAACGAGAGGAGCGCGACAAGCACGAGAATAGAAACAAGCATCCATTCCTCTTTAGAAACCCCCTTGATTTTCGCAAGGATATTTTGTAACATACCCGTAGCTTACAGCTTTTGGCTTTTAGCTTCCAGCTTCTTTCATAAAGCTGACACCTGAAACCTGATACCTGAAAGCTCATAACTATGGCAACCAAGAAAGCCGCAGGAACAGCGAAAAACCTAACCGATTCAAACCCGCAGTATTTGGGGGTAAAGCTCTATGCGGGAGAGAAAGCGAAAAAAGGCAACATCATCGTCCGCCAGAGAGGCACGCATTTTATGGTCGGCAAAAACACCGCGCGCGGCAAAGACGACACGATTTATGCCCTGCAAGACGGGGTTGTCTCGTTTGCGGACAAGCGAAAGACACGCTTTGACGGTTCTATCGTGCGTAGAAAGTCAGTGAGCGTTCAGTAGAGTCATTGCAGTTACTGCCGCCCTGAGCGAAGTCGAAGGGCGGTTTTTGGGACGCTTCTTTATGCGTGGGGTGAAGCATGGGGACCTACTAGTAATGGTAAACAGATCGGTGTAGCGTGCCAAATCAGACAATAGATATTGTCTTGTTTCAAGTATCATTTTTGCGTATACTGGAAAATATGGCACACACCATCGAGTCCGCGCGCGGTGGAGGAGGGGGTACGGCGCATACGCACGTTGAATCCGGCAAACCGCGCGAACTTCTTGACCCGGTCTTTTTAAAAGTCGATCGCGGCTCACTACGACTTGAACCCCTGCAAAACCTCGACGTGCTGTTTGAAAAAATAAAAAAGAAAGCCGGATTGAACCTGCCCGCAAACTTGACTTCGGGGATACCGCCGACCGGAGAGCCTCTGGGCGTAAAAATGGACAGAGTATTCGCCTCCATCGGCGGAAAATTCATCTGGGTTGCAGGAAAGGTACTTACAGCAGTTTTGATTTTGGGATGGTTGGTTGCGGCGTCTGCAGTAGCAACGCTTCTTTTTGGCGTCCAGTTTCCCTTTTAAGTCTTTCACTACCAAGCAAGAAAAAGAAAATTAGTGATTGCATAAATAAAGAATGAAGGGTTTACGAAACCCTTCATTTTGGAGGAAATACGGCCTTGCGCCAAGCGAGGGGGAGAAGAGAAAACAAGACCCTTCAGTTGTACCGTAATATGGTACGACTTCTTTAAGGCCATTCGGCATGTTTCGCTTCGGAACGAACAGGGCATGGTTCTTTAAAAGCGTGCGGAGAGCGGCGAACCTTTACGCAATCGCAACGCGGACGTTTACGGACATTCCGTTCTTTGATATGGTTACTTCGTATTCACCTTTTTTCTTTATCTCATCGGCCGTGACCAACATTTCAGGGATAAGGACGCCGAGCTGATTTTCAATTCCCTCTGCTATCTGCTTGGGGTGAATCGCCTGAAACAGGGTTCCCGCTTCGTTGGCGCGCACATTCAAAGTGATGGTTTGTCCGTCAATTTTTTTGAGATTCATGAGGAGCAGTGATTCCTCGTATGTTTTTTTGTCTTCTTTCTTCCGCTCCCCTTCTTCGTGTGTTTTGAGGTTTGCGCCGGTCGCGGGAATGGCCAATTTCTGCGGCAGAAGCACATTCTGCGCGTAGCCGTCGGCGACAGTCGCGATAGTCCCGCGCTGTCCCAACTTCTTGATGTCCGCTAGCAGAATGACCCGCATATCCCCTATTCTCCGGTTTTCAAGAACTCCGCCGCGCGCTCAAGCTGGGGGTCTCTCCCCTCCTTCCTGTCTTCATCGGTTATTTCAACATCAATATCCGGTTCAATTCCGTTACGGGAAATTGAAATTCGATCCGGTGTCAGCCATCGGGCAACGGTGACTTTCAACAATGTATCGTCGGTTATCGGGAATGTCTGCTGTACCGAACCCTTGCCGAATGATTTTGTGCCAACAAGCGTTCCCTTGCCATAGGCATGAAGCGCTCCGGCGAATATTTCGGACGCGGATGCCGAACCGCCATCAATCAAAATGGCGAGCTTCAAGCGGTCGGTGAAAACATTGTATCCGCGGCTTCTGTGGATGACTTCCGGCTGTTTGTCTCCGTAATCTTCAATCACGACCGGCTTCCCGACGGGCAAAAACCAGCTTACAAAATCAACGGCGACTTCAAGAAATCCTCCCGGATTCCCTCGTAAGTCTATGATGAGTTTATCACTGCCCGAATCGGCAAACTCGCGAATCGCCTCCTGAATCTTCTGCGGCGCGAGAGCATTGAATGTGAAGAGCTGAAGCACGAAGACTCCGTCGTCGCGCAGGGTTGTGTCTACGGTCGGAAGGTCTATGGTGCCCCGGACAACCGAAATATCAAATGGAGCCGCGCCGGCGCGGGAAATATTGAAAACAACGGTGGAACCCTTCGGGCCTCTGATTTTTTGCACTGCGGCGCCGACTGTGATGCCGCGCGTATCCTCATCGTCAATTTTAAGAATGAGGTCTCCGCTTTCTATTCCCGCCAGATATGCCGGAGTCCCCTTGAGAGGAGCGACAACGGTGAGCACTCCGTCCCGGACGTCAATTTCCATTCCGACTCCTTCAAAATTACCCGACACATCGCTTTCAAAAATTTCTTTCTCAACGGGAGGAAGAAAGACGGTGTAGTCGTCGCCGTATGCATTGGTAAGCCCCTGTATCGCGCCCCAGAGCTTATCCGCATCGGTCAAGGGATCGGTGGTCGTTGCCGGAGCGAAGTTCTCGTCCAAAAGATCGGCCGCCTTGAAAAGCGGCTCAAGGTCAATGTTGCGTATTGAATGGGCGGCATCGGACGAGGCGGAAACGGAAGCGTCGGGAGCAAAAGAAAACCGGCCGCCGATGCCGATGCCGAGAATCAAAAAAACCACCGCGGATGCGGCGAGAACTTTCATATCAAACTTTTTCGGTTCTTCCATAAGAATCCATTATGCCATGAAATGAAAAGAAAGGAGAAATGCGGATGGTGAGGAAAACCGCGGCGGGAGCCGTTAGGGAGGGGTATACTGCTACCCGATGGTCAATCGTTACGAGCATCAGGGTGTTTTGTGGATTGACGTTGAAGCCCCCGCCGAAGAGGAAATTCTTGCGTTGGAACAAGAATTCAATCTTGGTCCGCTTTTGGCGCAGGAGCTCCTGGGTCCCACCTTAAAACCCCACGTGGACGCATATCCTGAATTTGCATATGCGGTTCTCAATTTCCCCTCTATCCGCTATACGCACGGCCATGCAGCCACTCAAGAAGTTGACATCATCATCGGAAAAAAATTCTTGATTACCGTCCACTACGACACTATTCCGGCGATTTATGACTTTTCCCGCTCCTTTGAAGCCGCGACACTGCTAAAACGCGCCGGTGGCACCTTCCACAGCGGGCACGTTTTGTTTGAACTCACTCAGCGCTTGTACCAGGGCGTTGAGAACGAATTGGAATCGATTGAAGACACCGTGGGGAACATTGAGAGCGCCATTTTTTCGGGCAAAGAGCGCGAGATGGTTGCCGCCATCTCAAATGTGAGCCGCGAGCTTTTGGTTCATAAAAGAACGCTGGGCACTCATCAAGAAACGCTGGATTCTCTTGAACACGCGGGAGTATCGCTGTTTGGAGAAGGATTCAGAAACTACCTTCGTGGCATCTCTTCGTTTCATTTTAGGGTGTACAGCCGCGCGCTCGGATACATGGACACGCTCTCGGAGTTGCGCAACACCAACGACTCTTTGCTTTCCACGCGGCAAAACGAGGTGATGAAAAACCTTACCATTATGGCGTTCGTGACGTTCCCGCTCTCCCTTATTGCGGCAGTTTTCGGCATGAACACGAGGGACACCCCCGTTCTCGGCATACCGGGCGATTTTTGGATTATTGTGGGCGGAATGACATTGCTGACGGCGATTTTTTTCGCCTATTTCAAAACGCAAAAATGGTTTTGACTGTGCGTTATTCGGTGGAAAACCCTGCGAAAAACCGCTCGTTCTAAAGCGGCTTTTTAAACGGGCATGATGCTACAATCAAGCCCATGGTCGGCATACAGCCCCGCATCCCCCCGCAATCAATTGACGCCGAGAAAGCGCTTCTCGGGTCGTTGATGCTGAAGCCGGATGGCATTCATGAAGTAACCGACATCGTCTCGGGAGATTCGTTCTATGTTGAAAAGCACCGTGTCATTTTCCGCGCAATGATAGATTTGGCAACCGCGGGAAATCCCATTGACCTCCTCTCCACGGCAAACCGCTTGAAAGAAGTCGGGAATTTGGAAAAGTCGGGGGGAAACAGCTATCTTGCCGATTTGGTATCGGCGGTTCCGACATCGGCAAACCTCAAATACTACGCCGAAATCGTCCAGAAAAAGGCGATGATGCGCGCGCTGATTGAAGCGTCCGCTGACATAGGCGAGTTGGGATATGACGAGTCGCGGGAAATTGACGATCTCTTGGACACGGCGGAAAAACGAATTTATGAAGTAACGAGCTCCCCCACCCTAAGAAAATTCATCGCAATCGGAGACACATTAAGCGAGGCGTGGGAGCGTTTTGACAATCTGCACAAAGGCGAGCATGAGCTCCGGGGCATTCCCACCGGGTTCGCGTCTTTGGATAATGTTTTGGCGGGGTTCCAACGCTCCGATTTAATCATCCTCGCCGCCAGGCCTTCCATGGGCAAAACGGCCCTTGCGCTGGACATCGCCCGGCAAACGGCAATCAATCACGGGACGCCGGTGGGAATTTTTTCTCTTGAAATGAGTTCCCAACAATTGGTGGACAGAATGCTGGCGGCGGAAGCCCGGGTGGATGCGTGGAAATTACGCACCGGAAAAATTGATTCGGACGAAGAATTTGAAAGAATCCGCGACGCCATGGAGAAACTTTCCAAAGCCCCTATTTATATTGATGACCAGCCGGCTTCAAATGCGCTCATCATGCGCTCGGTCGCGCGGCGCTTAAAGCGCGAGAATGGCATCGGACTTCTTATTGTTGACTATCTTCAGCTTATGACTTCAACCGCGGGCCGCTCGGCCGACTCGCTGGTTCAGCAAGTTACCGAAATATCGCGCTCGCTTAAAACACTCGCTCGCGAGCTTGATGTGCCGGTATTGGCGCTCTCACAGCTTTCCCGCGCCATTGAGACTCGCCGGGGGCGTCCGCGATTGTCGGACCTTCGCGATTCCGGCTCCATAGAGCAGGACGCGGATGTGGTGATGTTCATCCACAACGAAGACCGCTATAAGGAAAATACGGAAGAAAAAAGCAATGTGACGGAAATTTTGATTGAAAAGCACCGCAACGGCCCGACAGGCAAGGTTGAGTTGTATTTTGACGCGAAGCGTGCGACGTTCCTTCCGATGGAAAAATCAAACTTTGATGCGGGGTCGGCATCCATGGTCGCGGACGAGTCCGATTTTTAACAGAACGTATGTCCCGGCCCATTCAAGAGTTCGCCGACCTTCTTGCTCAATTGCCCGGAATAGGCCCGCGGCAGGCGCGGCGCATCGTCCAGCACCTGCTCGCCAAAGATCAGCCGTATCGCGAGCAGTTTGGCCGCTTTTTTGAAACGATAGGCGGACACATCTCTCCGTGCACCTCCTGTTTCCGCTATGACGATATCCCAAAAGGAGGGGTCTGTCCCGTATGCGCGGATCCGAAACGAGAATCACAAACGCTCATCGTGGTTGAAAAGGATGTTGATATTGACGGCATTGAAAATTCGGGGGCATACCACGGGCGCTACTTCGTTCTGGGCGGATTGATGGCAATGGCGCGCCAAAGAAAAAACCGGGCAAAACCGCGAACGCATAAACTCATTGAGCGTATCGGAAAAAACGGAATTGAAGAGGTTATTCTCGCGCTCTCAACGACTCCCGAGGGAGACTATACGGCTCATGAAATTTTGCGGGAACTGAAAGCGAATTACGCGCGCCTGAAAATCACGCTTTTGGGGCGGGGCCTTTCCGTCGGCGCGGAAATTGAATATGCGGACCAGGAAACCATCAGAAACGCCCTCAAGAACCGTTCGTGAAGTTTTGCGCGGATACAGACAGAGATATATCGTTTTAAAAAACCTTATCATATATGATAAGGTTTTTATCGGTTACCTCGATTCACTCGATCAAAAAGAGCCATCCAAAACTCGCGGTATAACAGCCTTTGAAGGAACAATGGCCGAACGCAACTCATGTCTCATGTGATTCATACTTTGATATATCAAAGTATGAATCACATGAGACATGAGTTGATTTGCGTTTTGCTATATCACAGTGCGCCCCGGCATGTTCACGCGCGCATCAGGCAGTATGATTCGTTAAATAATCCATTGGGTTATATTTTACCTATCTGTACCTGAAGAAACGGCTGACGGTGGCCACGTTTCTTGAAGTATCTGCTTTTTGCCTTGTACTTGATGATGATGACCTTTTTCCCCTTTCCCGCTTTGGTGATTTTCCCCGAAACAACCGCACCTTTCACGGTCGGCGTACCGACTATCGTTTCCGCTCCATCATCGGTCAAGAGCACCGAATCAAAGCCTATCTCGCCCCCCTCGGACACGCCGGGAAGCTTTTCAATCGTAATTTTTGAGCCCTCCTTGATGAGGTACTGTTTTCCGCCTGTTTTTATGACCGCGATATTCATAACGACGCATGGTACCGAAAAACAAAATAAAAAGCAACCGGAACGCACCGGGGATCGATTTCACCCATCAACCACTCAACACGACCGCACTTTGATATATCAAAGTGCTCATCAAGACGCCTCTGATGCGATTCATACTGTACTTTGATATATCAAAGTGCGGTGATACCATGAAGTAACCGATAGGAAGATTAAATATGAAGGTCAAACCAAAAAATCTAAACAAAAAGCAAACAATTGAAGTTTTGGATGCTTTATATACGGCCGCGGGATCCGTACAAGGTCGGGACGCCATGAAGCTCTTTCTTCGTGATCTTCTGACGCCTTCAGAACGGATTATGCTTGGACGACGTATCCTCATAGCAAAACAACTACTAGCGGGAAAACCATACGAAGATATTCAAAAAGACCTTCAAGTGGGAAGTGACACGATCGGGAGGGTGCATCGTTGGCTTCAGGATTCAATGCCCGGCTACGAGAACGCGCTCAAAGGGATGGAACGCGAATTCAAAAAAAGAAAAACCCGAGCGGAGACCACCTATGACCCTTTTTCTTTCCGAGCTCTGAAGAGGAAGTATCCGCTTCACTTTCTTCTGTTTAATATTGCAGACGAACTTTCCGGGAAGTCGAACGGGTAATACTGCCTGGTTTGCGCATGCACATGCCAGCGCGCACTTTGATATATCAAAGTGTGAGTTACCTGAAGCACATTCGGTCATTGTTCCTTTGAAGGATGCTACCCGCGAGGTACGCCAGAGCGCACTTTGATATATCAAAGTGTGAGTTACCTGAAGCACATTCGGTCAGTGTTCGTTCGCTCACTCCACCGTAAGCGGGGCGCTTTCCGTCATCATTCACTCAAGAATGCCAAAACAAGTTTTGGCATTCTCTTCGCTCACTCCACCGTAAGCGGGGCGCTTTCCGTTTTCATTCGTTCGCACATACTGAAATAAATTTCAGTATGTGCCTCACTCATTCAACGGTGACCGATTTTGCCAGATTGCGCGGACGGTCAACGTTGAGACCCTTGCCCGCCGCAAAATGATAAGCGAACAACTGGAGAACGATAACGGAGAGGATGGGAGAAAGCTGTTCAATGGTCTTCGGTATATACACAACGTCATCGGCGACTTCTTTTACCCGCGTATCGCCTTCGGTCGCAACGGCGATAACCGGGCCTTTGCGGGTCCGTATTTCAATAATGTTGGATAGGGTTTTTTCATACACTGAATCATTGGGAACGATGGCGACGGTCGGAAAATTCTTGTCAATCATCGCCAAGGGCCCGTGCTTCATCTCCCCCGCCCCGCACCCTTCCGCGTGAACGTACGAAATCTCTTTCAATTTCAGCGCGCCCTCAAGAGCAACCGGATAGCTGTGCCGCCGCCCGATAAAGAGAAAATCCCTCGCGTCCGCGTATTTTTCCGCGATTTTTTTGATGGTGTCGGATTGTGCGAGCACTTTTTCCGAAAGTGCCGGAAGCGCAGTGAGCGCTTCCGCTACCCTCCTCCCCTCTTCCTCTGAAAGACCGCGCGTCCTGCCGAGAAAAAGCGCTATGAGGGCGAGCACGACGATTTGGGAGAGGAACGCTTTTGTGGAAGCAACGCCTATCTCGGGCCCCGCATGGTTGTAGACGCCCGCGTCGGTCTCGCGCGCGATGGTGGAGCCAATCGTGTTCACGACGCCTAATGTCAATGCCCCTCTCCTCTTCGCTTCGCGTATCGCCTCCAAAGTATCCAAAGTTTCTCCCGACTGCGAGACGGCGAGAACGGCGGTGTTTTTGTTGATAATGGGCTTCCGGTACCGGAACTCGGAAGCAAGCTCTACCTCCACCGGCACGCCGCCCAATTCTTCAATGAAATACTCGCCGACGAGCCCCGCGTAGTGGGCGGTGCCGCAGGCGACGATGATGACGCGGTCTATGGTCTTGAGCGTCTCCGCGACGCTCTCAAGGCCTCCTAATTTCGCCCGTCCTTTATCCGTGAGGAGGCGTCCGCGCAATGAGTTCGTCAAAACATCCGGGGCTTCAAAAATTTCTTTGAGCATGAAATGCGGGTACCCGCCGCGGGACGACTTTTCCGCGTCCCACTCCACGGTTTCGGACGGACGCGTGACTTCTTTTTCCTTGAGCGTCCGCACGCGATGAGACGTCGGCGTTACGATGGCGACATCGCCGTCGGAGAGGAACACTACTTCTTTCGTGTGCGGGAGTATGGGCGTCGCGTCGGAGGCGATAAAATTTTCCCCCTTCCCGATGCCGAGAACGACCGGAGAGCCCATGCGGGCGGTGATGATGGTGTCCGGCTCCTTGACGTGGGAAACCAAAAGCCCATAGGTGCCGCGCACTTTCCCAAGAGTATCCACGACGGCGTCCTCAAAATTTTTGCCGCTTGCCAATTCTTCTTCAATGAGGTGGGGTAAGACTTCGGTGTCGGTTTCCGATTTGAACGTATGATCTCTCTCTATCAAGCCGTCCTTGAGCTCTTTGAAATTCTCAATGATGCCGTTATGCATCACGTAAATGGTTCCGTCGCAGTCGGCGTGGGGATGGGCGTTTGCTTCCGTGGGCTCGCCGTGCGTCGCCCAGCGGATGTGGGCAATGCCGCTTTTTACCGATGACGGTTTGGTTGCTTTTTCGCGAAGCTCTTTGACGGCGCCCGGGGTCCGCACGACTCCGGTGTCGGACAGAAAAAGCCCCGCCGAGTCATAGCCCCTGTACTCAAGAGCGGAGAGCCCTTCAAGAAGGATTTCTTTGGCTACTCTGCCGCCGGTATACGCGAATATGCCGCACATAGTTTAGTGATTAGCGTTTAGAGTTTAGTGTTTAGGGAAGAACATGAAAGATAATACCCGAAAAGTGTGGTGACGGTAACAACGTCCTATTCGTCACGCTCCGGCCCACTGATGGGAAGCGCGGAAACACCCGCAGAAGAACCGGAGATACGGAACACATCCTTATCAACCTTGCCGAATTCCTTGTACGCCGCGCTGTAATGATTGACGCTTATCTGGAGCGCGTTGCCGAGCTTTTTCATATACTCGTCGTATGAGCCGAGGTGCTTGCCCAACTCCCCCACCCGCTTTTGTATCTCTTTTGCCTGCTCTTCTATTTCAAGCCCCTTCAGCCCCTGCAAAACCGTTTGCAAATACGCCAAGAACGACGTCGGCGAGACGATGATTACCTTCTTGCTGAAAGCGTATTCAATCAAATCGCGCGTGCTTGTTTTCATCGCTCCGACCTGATTGACCAGAAGGTCGTAGTACACGCCTTCGGAAGGTATGAACATGAACGCGAACTCCATCGTGTTTTCCTCGGGACGGACGTACTTTGAAGTCTCGTCAATGCGGATTTTTAGGTCTTGTTTGAACGCTTTTTCAAATGCCTCCCGCTCGCTCCCCTCGCGCGCCTCTACGGCTTTGTTGTAGTTATCCAGAGAAAATTTTGAATCAATGGGGATGATGCGCTCTCGCATGAAAACAACTGCATCCACTATCTCGCCATTTCTGAATTGGTATTGCATCTGAAAACTTCCGGGAGGCATGACGTTTTTTAACACCGTCTCAAGATAGTATTCGCCCAAAATCCCACGCTGTTTCGGATTTTTTAAAATATCCTGCAAATGCTGGAGTTGATCGGCAAAAGAGACCACCTGGCGGTTGGTTTCATCAAGCTTGGTCAGGCCCTCGGTGACGTCTTTTATCAGTTTGAATGATTCGGACATCTGGGTTTTCATGGATTCCTGCATGGAGCGGCTCGTCTTTTCAAGGCGGTCGTCCATCACGCGCGACAACTCGGCAATGCGATCATTGAGAAGCACCACCCCCTCGCCTCCCCCCTTGTTTTTTGAGGAGAAAAGATACGCCAAAACGGCGACATTCAGAAGTACCGAAACGGCGACCAGTGCGATAAGCGCGCTTTCCATGGAGGATATTGTAGCATTGGCCGTGTTAAAATCAGCCGATGATACAATCACGCGTCAAAGCCGATATGATAGCCGCCATGAAGGCAAAGGATTCCCTCAAAGTGGAAACTCTGCGGGGATTGATGGCGGCGTTCGTGAACGAGCTCGTCGCTACAAAAAGAAAACCGGCCGACGAACTTCCGGACGAGGACGCGCTCGGCGTCATTAAGCGCGAAGTAAAGAAAAGAAAAGAAGCAAAAGACGCGTTTACAAAAGGGAGCCGCGCCGCGTTGGCCGAAAAAGAAGCGAAAGAGCAGACAATTCTTGAGGCCTACCTTCCCGCTTCTCTGCCGAAAGAAGAAATACAAAAAGTTGTGCTCGCGAAAAAGATTGAGCTTGGCGTTGCGAATAAAAAAGACATGGGGCGCCTGATGGGCGCCGTGATGAAAGAGTTGGGCGGCACGGCGGACGGAGTGGATGTGAAGAGGGTCGTGGAAGAACTATTAAGATAGAGTGAGCGGATTACTGGAGAACGGCCAGAACGCCCCGTGCTCTTGGCGCGGGGTTCTTTACATTTCCTCAAGATCGGGAAAGATAATTCCCACGATAGTGGCAGTTGAAACGGGGTCGCCGTTTAAGTCCTTGCAGGCGAGCGTGTAAGTCACCTCCTCCACCAGTCCGGAAGCAACCTGTGTGCCATTGGCGCCGGTCAGGTTCCATGAGTCGCCGTTGGTGCCGGTGAGCGTACAGGAGTTCGTTTTAACACCCGTCACGCTCCAGGAGAGTGTGGCGGTCATATCAAACGGCGAAAGTACCGCAGAAGTAAGCGAGAGCGATGCGCTCGGCAGAGGCTCGGAAACGGTAACCACATTCGTGCATTGCGTCGTGTTGGAAGAGCCGGCGGAGGTGACCGTGACAGAGGCGGTTTTGGTGCCGATTGAGGTGTATGTTTTTGCAACGGACTTGGTGGTGCCGGAGAGCGAGTCGGTTCCGCTCCAGGAATAGGTGTAGGTACCATTTCCTCCCGAAGGACTCGCCGTCCAGGTGGACGAACCTCCGGTGGTGAGAGATGTCGGCGAGGCGGAGCATGATGCGCCGACCGGCGGATGTGAGACGGCTACGGCGTTTGAACAGTTGATTGTTTTTGACGAACCGGCGGAGGTGATTTGTACCGACGCGGTTTTGTCGCCAACCGTGGTGTACTTATTGGTGGCTGACTTGCCGCTTCCCGAAAGACCGTCGCTTCCGCTCCAGGAATAGGAGTATTTTCCGTCGCCGCCCGAAGGATTTGCCGTCCACGTTGATGAGCCGCCGACAAGAACGGAAGAGGGCGAGCCCGAGCACGAGCCGGAGACGGGAGGAAGGACGGTAATCGTGACGGGAGCGGAATTTCTGACATTCGTGAAAGATCCCGCGATGCCGCCAGTTACCGTGCATGTGGCGATGTAGGTGGTCGTCTCGGTCGGCGCGACTGAAGTCGCGCCGGAGGAGGCGGGCGACACCTGGTTGGAGGTAGGAGGCGGTATGAACAGGTCATCAAAGTAGGGGGAGCTGTGTCCTATCGTCGTCGGAGGCACCGTGCCGGATTGCCATGAAATAAACATTGACGGGCCGGACGAGATAGAGCCGAGGATGAAGCCGCTGTTCCAGGAAAGCACTACGCGCTCTCCCTTGAAAATGCGCTTTGTGTCCACAGAGAATCTCGGAGTACATACAGGCGCTATGGCAAAACTTTGTCCAAAGAGCACCTGTCCCCACCCTGCAAGCCCCGTGGTTCCGCCGCCGGAAGCGCTTGGAGTTGGGGCGGTAACCGTTACGGTCTTTGAGGCGGTCGCCGATTTTCTGCCGCCGGAGCAGGAAACAACATAAGTGGTGGTTTTTATCGGCTTCACTGTCGCCGAGCCGGATTTTCTGTTGCCGGTTGAAAAATTTCTTCCGGTGCAGGATGTTGTGTTGGTTGAACTCCAGGAAAGCGACGCACTGCCACCTGAAGAAACGACGCCGGGCGTTGCGGTGAGGGACGCCGTGGGCGATGCGGCGGCGGTAGCGCCACCGCCCGAACAATCCCCCGTCTTATAGGTGATCGGAAAGCCAAAGAAATAAAAAGTGTTAACGTTGCATACCGCAAACGCCGTGCCCCAAAAAAGGAAGAGCGAAGCCGCCAGCATAATGATAAATACGGTTCCTTTGAGTGCTATGGGACGGATAGTGTTCATAACGATTGCCGGGGGATTATCTGCAGAGGGTTATTTTATGAGTATATCCTAAAAAACGAGTGTCAAAAATCACCCCGTGCGCCGTGCCTTATGCAAATCTTATCATATATGATAAGATTGTTTTGGAATTGTTTTCTGGGTTTAAAAAATCAGAGCTCATGCTCGTTGTCATCGCCGCCGCCATGCTTTTTATTGGACCATGAACCGAGCATGGTCTTCGCCCACAAAGCGGTCACCAACAATCCCGTAGCCGCTGCCCCTTTGACTTGCGGGGGAGCCTTTACGACAGCCGTGCTCCAAAATTCCCTGACGCTTTCAGGAACCATCAACCACCAATACGGCTCTTGCACGCGGGTAAAGTCCCCAAAGCCGGATTGGAAGATGTTGTGAACAGGAGCGCCGGAATAGGACGCAGAAGATTCAAAAAGTCCGTGTGGAACCAGCGATGAAAAATCAATTCCGTGCAATGTAGCGGCTACCAGACCTAATATTAAAGGCTCTAGGAAACCACTCGTAGGCTAAAATAGCTAAACGAGTGTGAAATCCCAACGAAAAATACACTGGCGAACCAACACCAAGATACTGGAGTGTTTTTGCCTTGATATCGATGCCACAAGAACA
>Ga0210057_1007340_pt1 | contig 13400 bp, 13 predicted proteins | sample CryGeyCG2114_010_2_FD_183968 | JGI IMG/M metagenome (GOLD analysis project Ga0210057, IMG submission 183968) | Groundwater microbial communities from aquifer - Crystal Geyser CG10_big_fil_rev_8/21/14_0.10 (SPAdes) (version 2) | ecosystem: Environmental > Aquatic > Deep subsurface > Groundwater ... | reverse complement strand
ATCAATGCCGCCTGCCGGCAACTCGGCTTATCTTATTCAAAATTTATTGCTGGTCTAAAGAAAAACAAAATTGAACTGGACCGAAAAATTTTAGCTCAACTCGCCCAAAACCACCCCCAAATTTTTGAAAAGATTGTAGAGAGAATAAAGAGTTAATCTTTATTTTTACTAAACTCACTAATTAAAATCTGCGCCCGTGGGCGCAGATTTTTCAACTAAGAAATCCTGGTGGTGGTTCAATTGGGTATCCCTCAAGCCCAATAAAACAACCTAAACAAAGTTTTTCTTTTGGTAAACCAGAAGCTTTAATCATTCCTTCAAGGCTGAGATAACCCAGAGAGTCAGCTTTAATAATCTTCCTCCCCACTTCTTCTTCAGTTAGACCGGCAGCTGGTAGTTCCACCCGGCTGGCTATATCAATTCCCAAAAAACAAGGCCAGCGGAGAGGTGAAGAACCAACTCTTTCGTGGACCTCAGTCGCTCCTGCTTCCCGGAGCATTGCCACTACCACCGGCGAGACATTAGCCCGGATAATTGAATCTTCGGTAATCACTACTTTTTTATTATGAACGACCTCTCTTAAAATATAAAACTTTCTTTTTTGAAGCTCGCGGCGATTAGTCTCTCGCGGTTCCATGAAGGTTCTTCTAGTAAAGTACCGATTTCGGAAAATTGCTTTCCTTACCGGAATACTTAGAGCCCAGGAAACACCGTAGTTATAAATCTCTCCAGACTCCGGCACTGAACAAACGATATCTGCAGCAACCGGATGTTCTCTCGCTACTGTTTCACCGGCATCATAACGATAGGAATTAACTCTTCTACCAGCTAATCGACTATCAGGTCTTGCAAAGTAGATGTGTTCAAATATGCAAAGCCGAAGCCAAGGTTTCTCTGCCCAAATGAAAGAATCTTCTAGACCGTTTTCACCCAACTCAATAAATTCTCCCGGATCAATTTCTCTAATAAAACTTGCCCCTATTGTATTGAAAGCACATTCCTCTGAGGCTAAAATAAAACTTGTTCCATCTCGTCCAAGACAAAGTGGTCTAATCCCATATCTATCACGGACTCCAAAAACTTTGTCTCTAAATAAAATAACCAGTGCAAATGCTCCTTCTAATCTAGGTAAAACTTTTAGCAGTGCTGCTTTAAAATCTTTTTCGGAAGATGTTGAGATCAAAGCTACAATTACCTCGGTATCGGAGACCTTTGATTGAAATAAATAACCTTTCTTTTCAGCTTCTCGTCTTAATTCATCTAGTCTAATTAAATTTCCATTATGACTCAGAGCAAATGGTTTACCATGAAAGTCTCCAATTAGAGGCTGGAAAGTCTTTGGCTGTTTTTCCTCCCCTCCTTTTCCAATTGTAGAATAAAGAGTATGGCCAATCCCAAATCTCCCAGAAAGCTTCTTGAAAAGATTTTCCCTATTTCTTTCATTAAAAACTTCGGTAACAAGACCCTCTTCTTTATGATCGTGGAGTTCATCGCGATCAGACACAATAACTCCAACAGCTTGTTCCCCTCGATGCTGAAGGTCATAAAGCCCAATAGTGATTTTTGGGGCTACATTCTCGTTACTTACTATCCCAAATATTCCGCACATTTCTCTCCTTTCTCTTTTTTTATTTTCAGTCGGATTGTCAAAGAACAACCCTCCTATTTTTTATTAACATACCTTCTTCTTTTAGTAAAGATTAAATAGGGCGAATGTCGGCTTCTTCTTGGAGCTCTTTGATATTTCTAAAGCCTTGTTTTTGGAGACTTTGCTTAACGCCGATAATTAATTTAGGAATGAAATCATAGCCCGAACCTCGATAAGGTACTTTTGTTACTATTCCTTCGGCAACTCTTATTTTTGTTTTATCAACAGCGTATCTCACGGCCGACCGTTTTTCCATCGCTTCCAAAGATCCCATTCCTCGATATTTTTTGACCATTCGATTTTCTTCGTAATCAAATTCTTTTTCTCCGGGCGATTCGTCTAAACCAGCCAGTAAAGAACCCATCATTGCTGTCTGGGCTCCCAAAGCTAAGGCTTTAGTTATATCGCCAGGTTTTTGGATATCTGCCAAGTCAGGAATTTTTATTCCACCATCAGCAATAATAGGGACAGGTCCATATTTTTTCTCCATTTTTTTAACTGCCTGAGCACACTCCCAGACTGCTGAGGCCTGAGCCCTTCCGGTACCGAGTTCCTGTTGAGTGATACAAGCTGCTCCCGGACCTATCCCTACACGTAAGGCATCAACAAGGTTCGAAGCTTCGTTCAAAATTTTCTCAACCATTTGAGCTGAATCGATATTCCCCAAAACCACTTCTAATTTTGAGAAATTTTGTTTTACCCATTTTGCAATTTCGAGCTGTTCTCTAAAAACAACACTGGCATCGATGATTATTCCATCGACGCCAGCTTCGACTGCTTTTTTAATTCTTTCTTTGGCTAATTCTAATCTCGATTCAATAGCAATGAATACTTTCAATTGTTTATTTTCATTTTTTGTTGCTAAAGGAAATTGCTCATTTTTTTTGATATCAGAATCGGTGACCAAAGCTACTACCTTATCATCTTCATCAATAATCGGTAAGGTATCGAGATTATTTTTTCTTAATATCTCATTGGCAAAATGTAAGTCATTTCTATCAACTGTTTCTGATTTTTTAGCCGATATTAATTTTTCTCTTGGGGTTATTACGTCTTTTAATTTCGTTTCCATATCCTTCCTATACCTGACATCTCGATGGGTAACAATTCCCATTAATTTTGAATTTAGGGTACCATTTTTAGTAATTGGCACGCTGAAAAAGCCGTATTTTTTATTAACTTCGTGAACATCTTTGATAGTATTTTCGGGAGATAAAACAACCGGATTGAAAACAAACCCGGCTTGAAATCTTTTAACTTTCTCTGCCTCTTTAATCTGTTCATCAATAGTTAAGAAATTATAATGAATTACCCCAATCCCGCCCATTAGAGCCATCAGAATTGCCATTTCAGCTTCAGTAACTGTGTCCATGGGTGAAGAAACAAAGGGAGTTTTAAGAATTGTTCTTTTGGTAAAATAAGTTGTTAAATCAACCTCATCTCTTTCAAAATCAGGAAGTCGATTAGGAATTAAGGTGATATCTCTATACCAAAATTCTTTATTTTCTAAATCTTTGTGTAGTCTTGCCATGTTTAATAATTAGATCTTTTTTCCAGAGCACAAAAATATTATTTTTGTGCTCGGTCGAGCACATAATTTTATGTGCTCTGATTTAAGTAAAGCAGTTTTTCTTTTTGTCCCGTATCTATATCCGCCGATTTCTCCATTAGATTTAATTACCCGATGACAGGGGATTTTGCCCGCCAAAGTTTTTTTTGAAAATTTAGGCGGGTAAAGATTTTTATTTTTATTTAAAACATTTCCCACTGCCCGCCAAGCCCGAGGAGAACCAGCTTCTTTGGCAATTTCTTTATAAGTAGAAACTTTTCCTCTAGAAATTTGAGAGACAAGCCGAAGAACTTTTTCTTGAAGGGATTTCATTTTAATTCCTCAATTGCCAATTTTACTGCCCCAATTACTGGCTCAGCCTTGGGTCGAATAAAGGCGCTCTGGGGAGCAATTTTTTTTACTTCTTTTTTTGCAGTGTTTAAAATAATTCTTGAGTTAAACAGACTGCCAATTAAAACTAGGGGAAACTTAATTTTTTGAAAATTTAATTTTCTTATCACCGTATTTGCAGATAAAGCTAATTCTTCTCCGGCTTCAACCAGTATTCTTTTGGCAATAATGTCTCCTTTTTTCGAGGCTCTATCAACCAGAATAGCGAAAGAAGGAATAATTTTAGCTGGATTTTCAAAATAGATTTTCTCAATAAGATTTTCTTTAGTTTTAACTTTAAGTTTCTGGAAAACAAATTTGGTAATCAGAGTTTTGGGTCCTCGGCCATCTAAATCTTTGAAGAGATTTTGAAGTGCTTTCTGGCCAATGAAAAAAGCTGAGCCCATTTCGCTCAAGTAGCCCCAACCGCATGCCTTTGCCTCTTTTCCACATCGCCAACCGTGAGCAACGCACCCCGAACCGGCAATTAAAACCACTCCTTCTTTTTCATTGGTGCCTGACCTAAAACCAACTAATTGATCGCTCTCAATTGTTAATTTTCTCTTAAAAATCGGAGAAATTTTTTTATACTTTAAAAGTTCTCTTTTTATTTTTTCTTTTTTAAATTTGAATTCTTCCTCGGTTGCCGGCAATCCAAGAAAAGTGGATAAAATTCTTTTGTTTTTAGGTAAAATTTTCTCTATCGTTTGGGCTAAATTTTCTACTGCTTTTTTAAAACCGAGATTCCTCGGATGTGAGGAGCCGGTTTTTACCAATTTTAAAATTTTCCCTTCTAAATTAGACAGAGCCGCTATTGTTTTCGTTCCCCCGCCGTCTACACCGATAACAAACTCCTGATTTTCTTTTTTCATCAATTTTTAAACTGATTAAAAAGCAAGCTTTCGACTTCTATTTTGTCTGGTGAATGGTTATTTGGCGGAAAGGAATTTCAATGCCCTCTTTATCAAAAGCAATTTTAATTCTTTTCCGAAGTTCGCCAGTAACATCCCACTGCTTTAAGGGTTTGGTTTCTCCCAAGATTTTAATTATTATTGCCGACTCTCCAAAATCATCGACCCTTAAAAATTGAGGTGGCTTTAAAATCAAATCTTTCCACCGGGGATCTTCAGCTAATTCTCTTCCAACTTGATTTACTACTTTGATTACTTTATCTAAATTTTCTTTATAAGATACTCCAATATTAAGATTTACTCTGGCAAATTGTTTTGATAGGTTTGAAGCTTTTTTGATTTCGCCGTTGGGGACGTGATGAACAATACCATCCAAATCGCGTAAAATAGTCTTTCTCAAATTTATATCCTCGACCAAACCGCAGGTTCCGTCCAAGCAAACCACATCTCCCTCTCGATATTGATTCTCAATAATTATAAAAAGACCGGCTAAAAAATCTCGAATCATATACTGGGCGCCAAAACCCAGAGCTATCCCTAAAATTCCAGCTCCAGCTAAAATTGGTCCTACATTTATTCCCAATTCGGGTAAAATCATCATTATTGCCACTAACCAAATGGTGATTTTTAAGGCTCCAACAAAAACACCAATTAAAGTATTTTGCCTTTTTTCGGTGGCTTCTTTAGTCGTATCTCTTACTCCTTTTCTAATTGCCCTTTCAATAGTTTTCTCTCCAAATCGATTAATTAAATAGGCAGCAATTAAAATAGCAAAAATCTTGATGCCATGAGTAAAAGCCCAAGTGATTAAATTTTGAATAAAGTTTTCCATATTTTTCTATTTTATCACTTCTTTAAATAATTTTAAATAATCCCTTAAAAGTCTTGGCATTAAAAATTTTTCTTTTACTGTTTCTCTAGCAGCTTCTCCTAATTTCTTTGCCAGTGGAGGATTTTTCATAAGTTGAACAATTCTCTTTGCTAATTCCTTAGAATTGGAAACTAAAAAACCATTTTTGCCATTTTCAATTTGAAGTTTTATTCCGCCAGCCTTGTTGCCAATCACCGCTTTTCCTTTCCACAGTGCCTCAGCCACCGACAATCCAAAACCTTCCTTAATTGAATTTTGCAAAACGACATCAGAAGCTGTCTGAACGGCATTGACAAAATCATCAACCTTTAAACTTCCTAACATGTCAGGATCAGAAAAGAGAAAGATATCGGAATCTTTTTCACTCTTTTTTCTAATCAGTTTGTAAACCTTCATTGCTTCGGGATCGTCTCTGGCTAAGAAAAAACCAACCAGGGCTAATTGAAGATCAGTGATTTTCTTTTTAGCAGAAAAATAAGCTTCGATTACCTCTGGGAAACCCTTCCAGGGGTCAAATCGGGAAACCTGAGAAATCAGGGGACGAGAAGTGTTTATCCCATAGTTTTCTAAAATCTCTTTGGCCACAGTCAAATCTAAGGGTTGATTTTTTGGCATTAAAGGATCAATGGCTGGGGGAAAAACCACTGTTTTTTCTTTTATTTCTTTTTTAATATACTCTTTGGAACTGAGGATAATTTTATCATACATTCCAAAAATTCCGGCAAAAAAATTCCACGTTTCTTGATTGGGAGAAGTTAAATCAATATGCAGACGGCAAATTGAAGAATGAAAGCGAGGTAAATACAAAATCACACCGGCCGGTTGAGGGTCATGAATTACCCAGATATCAGCTTTCATATCTCTCATTAACCGAGCACTCGTCTCTATGTGCTGCAAATATTTTACCCGGTGCCAAAAAGGCAGGGTGTATTCTTTGCCCTGAAGAGCATTATGAATTTCCTTAGTAATTTTAAAGAAATCTTCTCTGGGAGGAATGGTGTACCATTCAGCTCTTAGGCCTACTCCCTTCATCAGGGGAATTAAACTCTTTAAAACCTCGGCCACTCCTCCACCCCTGGGAGTAGAGTTAACCATTATTATTTTTAGATTTTTTAAGGGTTTTGCTAAACCGCTAATCTCCTCAAAAAGTTCTTGGGAAATTATTTCTTTATATTCTTCTAAATTTTTAATTGGTGTTTCTACTTGAGGCAGCATAATTCAGTAAAAAATGATTAGCTTTTTTGAGAATTTCTTTGGCATTTTTGAAAGTTAATTGTTCTAACGCTTCTTCATAAGACAGCCATTTATAACCTATGTGTTCTCCGGAAATTTTAACGTCTTTTGTCTCGGTTTCGGCTAAATAAAAAACAACGAATTTAAAAATGTTTTTTCCTTCCCATCTGAAAAAATATTTTATCGTTTCTTTAAATCCTTCCATAATTTTAATGTCTTTTAGTCCCGTTTCTTCTGCCGTTTCTCTTTTTGCCGTATCTTCTGCTTTTTCTTCTTTTTCAATGTGGCCTTTTGGCAAATCCCAATAGGGATTTGGCCTTCTAGAGCCAGTTGGATAACGTAAAAGAAGATAGAAAATGTTTTTCCCTTCCTTCCTAAAAATTACGGCTCCGGCTGATTTTTCTATGGGCATATTCCCTTATTTTGTTCAGTCAAGCTTAAAACTCAAATTTCAAAATTAAAAACTAACTGAACGAAAAATAAAATTATCTTTTAAAATACTTTAACAATTTTTCTAAAGACTGGGTATTAATTATATCACTTTTCTCTGCCCAGCCGCGGCGAGCTTGAGCAATACCAAATTCCATAAAACGCATTTGGTCTTTATGATGAGAATCAGTATTAATTACCATTTTTGCTCCTGCTGTTTTTGCCCGGCGAATGTTTTGGTCATTCAAATCCAACCTTTCTGGAAAGGAGTTAATTTCCAAAATTGTTCCGGTTTCTTTGGCTACCCTTAAAATTTTGTCAAAGTCAATTTGATACTCGTCTCTTCTTTTTAAGATTCTTCCAGTGGGATGGGAAATTATGTCCACATTGGGATTTTTCATTGCCCGAATCATTCTTTCAGTCATCTTTCCTTTTTCCATTTTAAAACTAGAATGAACCCCGGCAATAACATAATCTAATTTTTTTAATGCCTCATCTTTAATATCAATTGAACCATCAGCCAAAATATTGGTTTCTGCTCCTTGTAATATTTTGAAATTTTTCAATTTGGCATTTAATTTATCAATCTCTTTTCTCTGTAAAGCCAATTTTTTTTCATCTAACCCATGTTCAATTCTCAAAAACTTAGTATGGTCAGCGATTCCAATATATTCGTATCCGATTTTTCTCGCCATTTCTGCCATTTCTAAAATTGTATTTGCCCCGCCATCCCATTTGGAGTGACAGTGTAAATCCCCTTTAATATCATCATAATCAATAATTTTTGGTAATTTATGTTTTAAAGCCGCTTCAATTTCTCCTTGATTTTCTCTTAATTCCGGTGGTATCCAATCCATTCCCAGAGATTTATAAACCTCTTCTTCTGTCTTTCCAGTAATCATTTTTGGACCCCTAAATAAACCGTATTCTGAAAGTTTAAGGCCTTTATTAATAGCAATTTTTCTTAAGGCAATATTGTGTTCTTTTGAACCGGTAAAATATTGAAGAGCAGAACCATAGCTTCTTTTTGGGACGACTCTAACATCCATATCAAAACCATCTCTCATTCGAACCGAGGATTTTGTCATTCCCTTCCCCCAAATTTTTATGACGCCGGGCAAAGAAACAAAAAAATCCATCACCTTCCCTGGCTTGTTTGAAATCACTAAAAAATCAACATCGCCAATAGTTTCTTTCATTCTCCTAATTGAACCACACCAATCTATTTTCTCTACCTCTTTCAAGTTTTTTAATTTTTCATAAACTTCTTTGACCCGAGGTAAAATTTCACCTAACAAAAATCTACCCTTGCTTCTTTTTAAAAAGGCAATTCCTTCTAAAATATTTTTTTCAGTTTTTTCGCCAAAGCCAAAAAGAGGAGCGATTTTATGGACCCTAGCCGCTCTTTCTAAATCCTTCAAATTTCTAACTCCCAATTTTTGATATAAAACTCTGACTTTCTTGGGGCCTAATCCTTCGACTGCCGTCAATTCGCCTATATTGACCGGCGTTTTCTTTTTTAATTCTTCGTAATATTTTATCTTTCCAGTTTTTAAATACTCTTCTATTCTTTCGGCAATAGTTTTCCCTACGCCGGGAATTTTCTCTAACCCCTTTAGACCTTCTCTTTTGTAAACATCTCCAACATCCTCTTCTAAAGTTTCCAAAGCCAAAGCTGCCTTCTGATAAGCATACGGTTTAAAAGCAATATCCTCCATCTTCAAATAATCCGCGATTTCGTAAAATATCTTGGCTAATTCGTAATTTTTCATGTTAAAGAAAATTTATTTGCCCCGTACTAATTTTGCCATTTAACATTCATTATTAAGAATGGAATAGAAATTGAAATTAGTAAAACTCTCGCGACGCCCGGCCCCGAATAGGGGTTTCGCGGGAGAGGGCGTCGCTGTAATTTTGCTCGCAAAATTTAGTACCGGGGCCACTCCTTCCATCTCTAAATAAGAAGCTATCTCATAGAAAATTTGGGCAATTTCCTGATTTTTCATGGTTTTGGCGCTGGAGGCTCAATGGTTTTAATTTTTGGGATTGTATCTATTTTTTTATCTCTTGGTATTAACTCTTTTTTAATTAAAAAAGGTAAAAAAGCACTTAAAATAAGAAGAGTTCCTATCCCGATAAAAAGAACTTCAAAACCAAAACGGTAGGCAATCATTCCTCCTAAGCTTCCGGCTATTCCCGTTCCTATCCCCACAAGGGCGGCTCTCACACTCCAACTAAAAGCTTCTTTCCCTTTATCAATATGTCTAGTAAAAATGGCAGTATAACCAGGAATATTCATGCCCATACCGATTCCATAAAGTGCCTGCAGAAAATAGATATGCCAGGGTAAGTATGAAAAAATATATCCAAAAGCGGCAAAGGCAGCTAAACTATTTCCGATAACGATAAACCAAAGGTCGTCTTTTTCTCCTTTTTTTCTATCTAAATATCTTCCAAAAGGAATTAAAACCATTGAAAGAATAATCCAATAGACTGCTGCAGCAAAGCCGGCTATCCTCACATCGCCCCCTTGAATATTATCTGTAATAAAAATAGCGAAAATTGGTGAAACAAAACCTAAACCAGTTAATAAAACTACATCCGATAGAATTAAAACTTTTATAACCTTGTTAATGGATTTTAACATATTAACTGCTAACTATTTTAACAATAATTGTCCGTTCTCGGGGCTTATTATCGAAGTCAACCAAAATGAGACTTTGCCATTGACCTAATACCAATCTCCCATTTTCAATCGGAATTGCTAAACAAGGCTTCATTAAAGCTGCTCGAATATGAGCGTAACCATTGCAATCCCCCCATTTTTTACAATGTTCGTAGTTAGTATTCATCGGGGCGATAATTTCTAAAACTCTCTTTAAATCTTTAATTGCCCCTTCTTCATATTCGATTGTTGTAATCCCACAGGTTGAGCCTGGTGAGAAAACCAGACAAATCCCCTCTTTTACTCCTGATTTTTTAACCTCTTTCTCAACCTGAGGAGTAATATCAATAATGTCTGTAAATCCCTTGGTTGAAATAGTAAACGACATAAAGATGTTGTTAATTGTTTATTGTTGATTGTTGATTGTATTCAATTTTACTTGGGCGAATTTAAATCCGAAACGGAATAAAATTATTAATCCTAAAAAGGCTATCAATAAATCAGCCCCTCTTAAAATCATAGTAAAAGCAGTTCCCATACCAGCTCCCAAGCCCAGGGCCGAAAAAACAAAGGTCTGGGTTGCCTCATGAGAACCCAAAAGAGCCGGGATTGGAATTAGAGAGACTAAATAGGTAAAACCTAAAACTGAAAGGGCGCCTAAAAATCCGATTTCCCCTCCTAAAAAATAAATTAAAAACCAGTGTCTCGCCCACCAAATTAGATTTCGTAAAAGAGCAAGGGATATTGCTTCTGAAAAATATTTTCTTTTATGAAAAAAGCGGAAAATTTCTTTCTCTGTTTCTAAAGCAACTTCACCTTCTTTTGAGCCTCGAAGCCCTAAAAGTTTTAGAAAAAATCTAATTATGCTTTCTTTCTTGAAAATTTTAAAGTAAAAAAAACTAATCGAGAAAGTAAACAAAATAAGAATTCCTCCTAAAATTATTCCCAAATTTTTCGGTGGCAAACCGATTTTAAAAAGAAAAAATAAAAGACCGGCCATTGCTGAGAGTAACATAAAAGTGAAATCTAAAATTTTATCAAGACAGATAGAGGAAATTGCTTTCCCCCAGGATAAGGAATTTTTTTTCTGTTTAATAAAATAACTTCTGAAGGCCTCGCCGGCAAAAAAAGTAGCTGGAGCCAAATAAGTTAGGGCATAGCCACCCAAATAAGCCTGGGATAAGTTTTTTATCGATGAGTCTTCTCCCTGACTTTTTAAAATTACTTTCCATTTCCAGATCCCAAAAACCATTATCAAAATCGTCAGCCCTAAAATAACCAATCCATGCCGGCCGGTAAAGACAAGAAAAACTCCCAAAATCTGCTTCCAACCAATAGTTTTAACAATCCACCAAAAAAGCCCGGTTCCTATCAAAAGAGAAAATAAAAATAAAAAAAACTTTCGCATAAAAAGTTTTTAGGATTTATTTGCTATTTTATTTAAATCTTTTAAAAATTTTTTTAATTCAACCCGATGAAGTTTTGCCGCCTCTTCGATTGTTTCGGGTTCTGCCATTGGGCAACCAATGCAATGAAGGCCATAATCAATAAAAACAAAAGTGGTTTTGGGGTATTTTTGAATCACTTCCCAAATAGTCATTTTCTCGGTTATTTTTGGCTTTTTCATAACTGATTTTTATTATACCCCATAGCCATAAAAAACAAAGTCCCTCAAAATCGAGGGATTTTGTTTATCCTTTAGAATTTCCTTCTTATAATTCTTTACTTAGGATACGTATAATCTAGGTTCGTTGGATAGGCTTTGCTATCGGTGCAAGTAACACTCGAAATTGGATTGCGGGAAGAAAGCGAAGTTACATCCCAATTTTCATTGTCTCCGGTATCAACATACTTATAAACTGTGGCTCTTTCCCGCTTATAACTGTAACTTTGGTATCCGTAAGTTCCTTGAGCACATTTGCAGAATTTTTTAGCCTGATCTGCCTTTCGGTAGAGATAGGTATTGCTTCCATTCCAACACTTTACTGCTGTTACTTTTTCAGTGGTAGCCGAGGCCTGGGTAGATTTTTCTCCCTCATTTCCAGCTTTGTCTACCGCTGAAACTACATAGTAATAGGTAGTAGAAGCTTTCAGGCCGGTATCTAAATAGGAATTGGTCGTGGGAGAGGCAATCAAATCATAAGGACCTCCAGAAGTAGTGTCTCGATAGACATTGTAATGGTCTAAATCTGATTCAGTATTGGCATTCCAGGAAAGGTCAATTTGGCTTGAACTAACTGCCTTGGCAGTTAAACCAGTAACTTGAGCTGGGGGAGTAACATCGTAAGTAAAGGTAGTTTTGGCTTGAGTAGCGGCATTTCCAGCCGTATCTTTGGCATCAACAGTTAAAGTATTTGAACCCTCAACAATTCCGGTTTCAGTGTAAGAGCAGGGAACTTCAGTAGTTCCAGCAGTGCAATCGGCAGCTGGATCAAAAATAGAAGAAGAGGCTCCATTAATAGTCACGGCAATAGTAGCTTCATCCACATCAACATTATCTTTAACTACAAAACTAACTTCCTGAGAATTGGTCACACTTCCATCAGCTGGTTTTTCAATGCTAATGGTTGGAACAGTGGTGTCTGGTCCAGCGGTCCAAGCAAGAGCAGCTGCCGCATCAACTAAGCCATAACCATAAGTGTCATCTCTATCAGGATCTCCTTTATCTTCGGCAGTTTCTTGTAAGGCAGTTCTGATATCATTTGGATTAGTAGCATTTCCTTTAGCCAGTAATAAGGCAGCAACACCAGAAACATGGGGAGTAGCCATTGAGGTTCCCTGGAAAAAGTAATAGGCGAAATCACAAACTTGCCAGGAACTGCTAAAGGTCTGTTGCAAAACTCCGTCAGCATAGCCATCGTTGTTTTGGTCTAAATCATTGTTTCCACCAGGAGCGACTAAATCCAAACTCGGTCCATAATTAGAGTAGGGAGCTTTTGTCTCATCATATTGGGTAGCACCAACAGCAATAACATAATCATCATAGGCTGCAGGATAAAGACAACTTGCAGCGTTGTCGTTTCCACAAGCAGCGACGACTGTTGCTCCTTTTTCATAAGCATATTTTACAGCATCCCTCAAGGTATTATCAGAAGCAGTTCCACCTAAACTTAAATTAATCACTTTGGCTCCATTATCAGCAGCATAGCGAATACCTTTGGCAACATTAGCATAGGTTCCTGAGCCTCGGCTGTTCAAAACTTTCACTGGCATCAAGCTGGTATTAAAAGCTACTCCGGCCACTCCTAAAGAATTGTTAGTGCTCTGGGCAACTGTTCCTGCCACATGGGTTCCGTGACGGTTATCATCATTGGGATGGCTATCATTGTTGACAAAATCATAGCCAGCTACAAAAGAAGTCTGAGCTAAATCAGGTGCCTGACAAAATTTGCCATAAGTCTCATAGGCAATCCCAGTATCAACTATAGCTACTATCACTGAATTGGTTCCAGTAGAAATATCCCAGGCTTCTTCCATGCCAATTCCACCATAAACAGGATTATCTAAATGCCACTGATAACCATAATAAGGGTCATTAGGAACCATCTGGGCATAGGCAATATAGTTTGGCTCAGCGTACAAAACATCTACTCTCTTTGAATATTCCTTTACTTTTTCTTTGACTTTCCCTTCCGGAACCTTCATTACTCTAAACGGCTTTTCATCTCCTTTAAATTTAACAATAATTTCATCCTGAACAAACT
>Ga0210057_1007336_pt1 | contig 13405 bp, 10 predicted proteins | sample CryGeyCG2114_010_2_FD_183968 | JGI IMG/M metagenome (GOLD analysis project Ga0210057, IMG submission 183968) | Groundwater microbial communities from aquifer - Crystal Geyser CG10_big_fil_rev_8/21/14_0.10 (SPAdes) (version 2) | ecosystem: Environmental > Aquatic > Deep subsurface > Groundwater ... | reverse complement strand
AAATGAAAAAAATACTTTTAAGTGTAATGACTATTGCTTTGGTTGCTACTGCAGGTATTGCTGCAACAAGAGCTTATTTCACTGATACAGAGTCATCTGTCGGTAACACTTTCACTGCCGGAACAATCGACATTGCAGTCGATGACCAAAATCCGTGGAGCAGGACGACGCCTTATCAATTGGTTGATATGAAACCAAGTCAGGTGGATTACACCAATTTTGTCATTACCAATGTTGGCACTAACCCTGCTAATGTTTGGAAAAAGGTGGCCAATGTCGCTACCAGCGACGAAGTGCAATCCGAACCGGAATGTGTTGAGGCGAATGGAACTTGGTCAGGTACATCCTGTACGGGAGGTACCCCAAAGAATGATATCGACACCGTTATTGATTATGACCTTTCGGTTAAAGTTTATAACGCGGCTACGGGTGGTACAGAAATCTTTAACCAGACACTTTACAACAAGGACAAAACTATTAGTCAAATCAAAGAGACTAATGTTTTCCTTGGAATGATTCCGGAAGGCGGAAGAATGGAAGTGACCGAAAGCTACCATATGCAAAGTGCTACAACCAACTGGGCTCAAGGAGACAAGATGACCTTTGACATCGTCCTAACGGCCGAGCAGTTAAAGGGAGTCGCCATTCTTGAGAACAAGAGTAACGACGGCTTATGGCAAGTCTTGGGCGGTGATAGCTATACGGGAACGTTTACCTATGGTGTTAAGGATTCAAAGTTAACTTACACCTTAACGGGTAAAGCTCCTTTGGCTAGCACGCCTTACTCTTTGATTGTCTATCATGAACCATGGTCAACACCAGCCGGTTCAGGATGGCCAAGACCAGTTACGGTTTTAGGTACAGCTGTTTCAGATGGTTCTGGAGATGTATCTATTGCCAGCACCTCTGTTGAACTTAATGGCAATTTACTTAATGCCAAAGTCTGGTTGGTTAAGAGTTCAGATCTAACAGGTAACACGATGAGCGGATGGAACCACTCAGCGTATCTGTTTGATACAGGTTTAATTGATTACTACGATTCTGATCTATAAGGTTACGCATTCGTAGTAAATAGTTTTCGGGTGAAGGTGGGGTTTCTAAAAATGAACTCCACCTTCCCGAAGATGGTAATTATTTGGTAAACTAAAGTTGAGGAATGAAACTCATTAAAACATTAGGGAAAGTTTTTCGCTGGCTACTAGTAGTAGTGGTTATTCTTGTCGGAGCATCTGTTGTTTTTTCTAATTTGAATGCTCCGGGAGGATACCGCTTGTTTATTGTCCAGTCTGGTTCAATGGAACCGAGAATTAAAACCGGTTCCTTGGTAACAGTTGTGTCAAAGCCAGAATACAAAGAAGGAGATATTGTTACTTTTTGGGAAAACCCCAATGTTAAGAAAATTACCGAATCTGTAACCCACAGGATCGCAGCAGTTGAAGAAAAAGACGGCAAAATTTTCTTTACTACCAAAGGCGATGCCAACCCGGCGCCGGATAGAGAAAAAATTGAAAGAGAAGCAGTTTTGGGTAAAGTTATTTTTTCCCTGCCAAAAGTGGGCAGGGTTTTAGCTTTTACCAAAACTCAAACAGGATTTTTTGTATTGATAGTTATTCCGGCGGTCTTGATTGTCTATAGCGAGCTTATGAATATTAAAAATGAGGCGAAGAAGTTGATAGTGGAAAGAAGGAGTCGAAAACTTTCAGCTTTGGAGGAAGTGGAAGTGGCGGTAGGAAATGAGGTAGGAAAAGTTGAAAAAGAAGCAAAGAAAATTAAAAAGGAAATGGAATTTGACCTAAAAGGTAGCAAAAAACCGAAAAAAAGAACAACTAAAACTAAGAAAATAAAATGAAGAAAAGAATCAGAAAATTTTTATTGGAGATAATATTATTATTGCTGATTTTTAATTTGCAGAAAGTCGGGATAGCTCACGCCGAGTTTATAGATGATGAAAAATCGGTGAATAATACACTTAATGCGGGAACTTTGGATTTTGCGATAAGCGCTGGAGATTATTCTCCCGTACCGCTGACGCCCGGAATTCCGGCGATCAGAAGCGCTTCAATTATTGACAGCGGCAGTCTTTCTTTTAACTACGATATTCATACAGTTCAAACAGGTGGGAGTAATGATTTTTGCAATGCTTTAAACTTGGAGGCAAAACTTGATGGAATAACCAAATACAACGGTAGTTTGCTTGGTTTTGTTCTTTCGCCGGCGGTTTTGTTTGGCGGGAGCGACAGCTGGGATTTTATTGCCAAGTTTGACAGTACTGATCCTTCCCTGCAAAACAAAACTTGTGATTTTAATCTTGTTTTCCGTTCCTGGCAGACAGACAGCGACGGTACTTGGGGATTTAAAGACCAAGAGGTTTTAGAAAATAATGTTTCTTCCGGACATTGGGTGGCGCTGGTGATTAGCAATATCAGTCATTTTATCGGTACGCCCGGCTCGCCGAATCAAATGAAAGCAACCGTCAGCTGGAATACGAATGAACCGGCGACTTCTAATTTAAAATGGCGGATAGACCCAGATCCATCATGGACGGCTTTAACGGCGGATACGATGGCAGACCAAACACATCACTCTCGCGATATTGACGGGCTTTTGCCGGAGACGACTTATTATGTTGAGGTTGAAAGCGCCGACAGTGCCGGCAATTCGGCAACCGCTTCTTATAGTTTTGTAACCGGTATTTTAATAACCGGGGTTGATTGGTATGATGACATTGTCATTAACGAGTTTCTGCCCAATCCGATCGGCGATGATGCGGCTTTGATGCCGGGTGGCGAATGGATTGAGCTTTATAATCGCGGTTCAGAGACTCGCAATTTGCAGGATTGGTATCTGACAGATTTTGACGGCCATAAGTTATATTTAGCGTCGGGATTAAATATTGCCCCCGGAGAGTTTATGGTTGTTTATCGCAACGGCGATCCGAATTTTGACCTAGATAACAGTTTTTTGGGGGATGAAGTTAATCTTTATTCTTCAACCGGTGAGCTAGTTGATGAACATTTTTATTCGGTTGCCTGGAGTGAAGAGGTTTTGGAAAATAAATCAATTGCCCGTTATCCGGATGGAACCGATGATTGGTTTGACCCGATTCCGTCTCCCGGTGGTCCGAATGTTCTTGAAGTTCAATTATTGCCAACACCGACGCCGAGCTTGGAATTTTCTTTAAGAAATGACAAAAAAACGGTGGCATTTACGGTTTCAAATATAAGTGCGTTTGAAAAAATTAGTTATGAAATTGTTTATGATTCGATTGGTGAGGATAAAGGAATCGCCGGATCGGCCGATTTAGCCGGAGAAAATACTTTCAGCCGAAATGATTTGCTTTTGGGATCTTGCTCGGGAATTGAGGGCAAAGTTTGTACTTATGATGAAGGGATTACGAAATTGCGTTGTAAAGTGACTCTTGATGGTCTAACTCAGGTAATTTTGGAAGAGGAGATTGATTACTGATGAAAAAATTTCTGATTTCCTTTATTTTGGTTTCTTTGCTGTCCGCTTCTGGCGTAAAAGCGGTTGATTTGACCGTTACCTGCGACGGAACTTCTTGTGATACCTCTCCAGCAGGGAACGCGGCGCTTTTTGAAGTGAACAATTGGCTTCCCGGAGAAACACTAACTCAGACGATAAATGTCAGCAATGGTGATCAGGAAGGTGAGGGGGATGACTGTAATTTATACATGGCTTTAAAAAACAAGAAGCAAACTCCGGCTGATTTTGCTTCGCGTATTTTTACGGTTATTAAGGAAGGGGCAAGCGATTTATTCGGGATAAGAAACGGTTCGAGTTACGCTTCGTCGGATAAAACCTTGCAGGATCTTTATACTTCTGGAGCAATCTTTTTAAAAACTATTCCGTTTGGCAGTTCAACTGCTTTTGACTGGACAGCGACTTTTGATTCAACCACTGGTAATTATTATCAAGGAGCAAAGACAACTTTTGATTTTGATTTAAGTTTTACCTGCGGAGTTGAACCAGCCCCTACTTCAACGCCGGTGCCGACCGCTACCTCAGTTCCCGGTCCGAACCCGACCTCGGTTCCTCCTCCGGGGTGTGATGATCCTACCCCTGGAATTCCCTCCGGACTTTATGCGGTTGTTGGTCCGGGTGCGGGGCAAGTTACTCTTTATTGGACTGCTCCGGCACGGCCATATACTTATTTTTTGATTGCTTACAGTGATAGTCCTGATTGGCCGCCTAAATGGGGTAACCCGGATGTCGGCGATACCAGCAGTTATACTGTCTCCGGTCTGGGAGTCGGAACTTACTGGTTTTGGGTAAGGGCAGGCAATGGCTGTATGCCGGGAGAGTATACCGGACCGGTTAGCCCGGGAGCAATTGCCGGGATAAGCACGGGAGGAATTGCTGAAGGTTTTCAGGAAGGGGTGTTGGGGACGCAAGAGGGTTTAGAAGGAGAATTGGACGGAGGAATTTCTTCCCAAGAGGGAGCATTAGTTGAAGGTGCAAAAACCCAAAAAGTTTGTCCTTTTTGGTGGATAGTGCTAATTGGGCAGACGGTTTTTCTGGGGATTTTTTATGCCTTGAATTCGCGCCGGAAAGAATGGATAAAGCGTTGGTGGTTGGTAACTGTTGCCGCAGTTTTGCTGGCTTATTTAATTGACCGTTATGCTCATACCCACTGGTATGTTCCCAGCCGCATGTGTCCTTGGGAAAAATGGCTGGGAATTTTGCTGGCGGGGGCGGAAACGACTCTTTTTAGGAAAGTATGGTTTGACAAAATGAAAAAATTGCTTTTGTCATTTGCTTTTATTCTCCTTTTTTTTCTGTTAAGCAGCAGCGTTTTTGCGATAGAAATAAAGAATAAGATTCAGGTTTCTTCTTCTGCCGGGTTTGAAACCCAAGAGAGAGATTTTCAGGCGGGAGAAAGGGTTTATGTCAGATTGCCGCTTGGTTCAGGCGGTGATAAAGAAAAAACTTTAAAACTTTTGGATAGTGAAAAGAAAGAAGTTTTACGCCAGGATTTTGAAATAAGCGGGGGAATGTATTCCGCCAGTTTTATTGCCCCTAATAAAGAGGGAGTTTATTATCTTGATATCAAAATAGACAACGGCCAAGGTTCTGTTTTTACCAGCCAGCAAAATATTAATATCGGTGAGGTCACTGGCGAGGCCGTTTCTTCTTCAGCCGAGAGTAAGGTGGAGGTAAATGTAACCGGCCGTGCCGTTAAGATTTCGGAAATAGAAATAACGCCTGAACTTGAAATTCCGAAAGAGCCGATAACTTTTATTGGCAAAATGAATTTCTGGTGGCGGAGATTTCTTTCCAATTTGACAAATTGGTTAAAATAGTTTTTAATAAACCCTGTTTACCTGCCTAACTTATAAAGGCAGGTTTTTGTTGTTATGATCGGAAAGCAAGAAGATAATACTAAAAAAATAATTCAAAACGGGCTTTTTGAAGAGATAGAAGATGCTTTAATGAATCTTAATGGTTGGGGAAGCGTGGAAATTATTGTCCAGAATAATCAAGTGACTCAAATCTCCGGCCGGCGGATAAAAAAAATCAACCACAGCCTTTAATCTTGGAATCTTCACCTGGTCTTTTTGTATCTGTTTAATTCATTTAGATATATAAATAACGTCTTGACAAGGTAGTTTAAAAAATTATAAGCTGTTTATATATTTTGGGATGTTAACTTATAGTTTTTTCGCTATAGGATTCGAAGAAGGGAGGTGAAAAATAATGAAAAGAGTTTTAATTAGTTTAATGACAGTAGTTTTGGTGTCAGGCGTTGCCTTCGGTGCGACCAGGGCTTTCTTTAGCGATACAGAAAAGTCGGTTGGGAATACCTTTACGGCCGGAGTTGTGGATATTGTGGTCAATGATGAAAATCCTTGGCAAATTAGCCAACCGTTTACGTTAGAAGACATGAAGCCAAGCTATACCAAATATATAGAATTTACGGTTAAAAATTTGCAGGAGAGCAACGAGATTAACCTTTGGAAACGGATTGTAATTACTGGTCAGAGCGACGGCACTATAACAGAGCCGGAGTGTACAGAAGGGGGAGGAACTTGGGATCAGGCGGCTACTACTCAATGTAGTGGAAGCTATATTCCAAGAAACAACCTAGCTGCCTATACTCTTTATGATCTGTGGGTTTGTGAGGATCCCGGATCAAGTAGGTGTCTGACAGATCCTACAACACATAAACCTACTTTTGACGTTAACTGGAAGCCAATTATTGAGGAGAGTCAGTATGTCCGGCTTGACAATATCGACGGCTCTTGGATTTCTTTGGGTCAATTAGTTCCGGCTAAAGAATTGAAAGTGGTTCAGAGTTATCATTTAAGTTCTTGGCCAAACGCTCCAGAAGCGGAAGTTGGCAACTGGGCACAAGGAGATGTATTGACCTTTGATATTGAACTGATGGCAACTCAGTTGAATGCACCAGGTCCCGAAGGTGTTCAATCGTCAGTAGTTTTGGAGAACAAAAATCCAATAACTTGGGTGGAAATTACTGGTGACGATATAGGAGGAACGTTGTCTTACAACACTTCCGGCCCAACTTTTATCTATGATTTTGCCGGTAAAGTTCCTTTAGCAAATACAGCTTATTGTCTGATTTACTATGCTGATCCGTGGCCAGGAGATGGTGTAAATCATTCGACAGGTATGGAAATTGTTTGCGGTTCGTCTGATTCCAATAGGGATCTTGCCCTAAATGGTAACGAAAATTTGGGGGATTTACCAGATACCAATGATCAGAACTATCCTGGTGGAGCCAAACTTCAGGTTGTTCTAGATGCTGACTATGATAATACTAATCATAGAATGGTTGGTTGGAACCCAAGTAATTATTTGTTTGAGATGAATTTGATTACCTACGACGATACGGGTGTTTAAGAGCGGGATTAGTTTTTTTGATAAGGAGACTCCTTGCGGTTTACCCTGAGCGGAGCCGAAGGGCAAGGAGTCTCCTTGAGAAGTAAAAATGAAAATTCTTAAAACTATTTTTAACAGTTTTTATTGGCTGGTTATCTTTTCTTTGGTGGTTATTGCTGCCTTGACCACTTTTTCAGCTTTAAAAATTCCCGGTGGTCTTAAACTCTTGGTTGTTCAGAGCGGTTCAATGGAGCCGACGATAAAAACAGGTTCTGTGATTTTGATTAAAAAGCAAGATACGTATAACATTGGCGACATTATTTCTTTCGTCGGGGCTGGTAGTAATTCCACAACTCACCGAGTTACGCAAACAACCGTCGTTAAGGGTAAGGAAATATTTAATACAAAAGGAGATGTCAATAAGGGAGAAGATCGGGAAACAGTCGAGATTGATAACATCTTAGGTAAAACAGTTTTTACTCTGCCGTATTTAGGATATATAGTTGCATTTACCAAAACCCAAAAGGGTTTTATTTTCCTGATTGTCGTGCCGGCCACGATAATTGTTTTCAGCGAAATCTTGAACATAAAAAAAGAAATGTTACTTTGGACAAAGAAAAGAAAAAACAAACAATCTTTTCCGCAAAGCGGGGAAGGGGAGTTGCGCTATCTTACTCATGACTAAAACAAAAATTATACTTATTATCATTCTGTTTTTCGCAAGTTTTCTAGCGGCCCTTAAATTCACCCGTTCCTACTTTTCCGATACCGAGGCAGTGCTTGGGAATAGTATTCAGGTTGGGGTTTGGGGAGTAACTCCAACAGAAACCCCTTCTCCAGAAGCCCCAACTCCTACCCTTACTCCCACAAATACCCCAACTCCTACACCAACTCCAACTTCCATGACAGATAAAGTAGTGATTAATGAGGTTTATTATGATGTTGGAACCGGTAGGGGAAGCGAAACCAGCCCCACTAATGACGAATGGGTAGAGCTTTACAATAATACCGACCGGCCAGTCAATATTATGGATTGGACAATCACTGATAATACTTCTACGACTACTATCCATACAAATGTCGATGTCCCTGCTTTTGGGTTTTCCTTATTGGCTAAAGATGCCAATACATGGACTTATTGGAGTATTCCCTTAGGTGTTGAAAAAATTTCTCTTGGCCAAGAAATAGGCAACGGTTTAGCCAATACGGGAGACAGATTGATTTTGAAAAATAAACTGGGAAATGTTGTTGACCAAATGAGCTATGGTAGTGACACTACTTATTTTTTCCTAACACCTGTCCACGATGGACATTCTTGGGAGCGTAACCCTGATGGCTTGGACACTGACACAGCGGCTGATTTTATTGATCAAACAAATCCCTCGCCGGGAAGTTAAAAAAAATGAAAAAAGTATTTAAAATAATTTTGATATTTACGGGAGTGTTTTTGCTGGTGCTTTCAAAAGATGATCTCCGTAATCAGATTTTGGGAAGAAAAGCTTCGGCGGTCGGCGGATTAACCGTTGAATGGGGTGTTCCGGCTGACCAGCCTCTTTTTAATGTTCCTAATTTTCTTCCCGGAGACAAGGAGGAAAGGGAGATAACCATTGAAAACGGGACAGATTTGGTTAAATCGATAGGAGTAAGGGGTCTGAAGACTTCGGAAATTGGGGCTTTAGCCGATGTTTTGGAAATAACCATTTCCCAAAACGGAACCGACCTTTATGGAGGCAGTTTAGGTGTTAAAACCCTGGCGCAGTTTTTCACCGACAGCGCCGGTCCAGATGGCCTTTTTCTTTTTGATCTTAATCAAAACCCGCCCGAAAACAGCAGAAAAGTAAAGTTTTCGGTTAAGTTTTTGACAAGCGCGGGTAATGAATTCCAGCAAACTTCAGTTGTTTTTGATCTTGTTATCGGCGCTTTTTCTTCAGCGCCCGAAATTCCTCAAGAGTGTCTGCGTCTCCGTTTTGATAAAATCATTTACGGCACTTCTGGAAATGACCGTTTAAGAGGAACAAACGGCAATCAGTTAATTTTTGGTCTTGGAGGAAATGACAGGATTGAGGGGTCAAACGGCAATGATTGCCTTGTCGGCGGGGACGGCAATGACCGGATTTTCGGGAGTAACGGGAATGATGTAATTTTAGGGAATGAAGGGAACGACTATTTGGATGGCAGTAACGGCAATGACCGGATTTTTGCCGGAAGCGGTAATGACAGGATTGATGCCAGCAACGGGAACGATTATGTTGAAGGGAATGATGGAGACGACAGACTTTATGGCGGAAATAGTAATGACGAGCTTATCGGCGGTGATGGAAGCGACTATGCTAACGGTGGTTTAAACCGTGACCGCTGCGAGGCGGAAAAAAAGTATAAGTGCGAGTATTGACAATATTAAAAATTTACTATATAAATATTAAGTTAAGCTAAATTTTGGTTTTTTTATTTTAAAAAATTAAGCAGGTTGCTGACCGCAAGCGGAGGCATTCCGAGTTTTTATCGGGGTGCCTTTTTTGTTTGCTACCCTGAAAATTGGTTTTAATATAGTAAGAGCAAACAACCCGCCAACAAACGCTCTTTGAGCCGCATCCCGATGTACATCGGGGTAAGGCGAAAAGTAAGTTGTGGAGGGTGTGATTTACCTGTTTATAAGCCAATCAATTTTTATTGATTGAATATTAAAACGGAAGGAGGTGAAGAATAATGAAAAAATTAATTTCTTTAATAGGAGCAGGCGCAATGTTGCTTTCTTTAGCCGGACCAGCGTTTGCTTGGAACTGGTCTTATGTGGAGGTAGAGAATGGTGCAGCGGCGATTGCTGACACTGGCGGAAATAGCCAGAGTAATTCAGCTGTTGCTAGCGGAGTTGACAATGACGCTGATGCTGGTTCAGGCAGTGGAGCTAGGAATATGACTACTGGTGGTGCTTCAGCTGTTGCCGGAGCCGGAGTGACGGTAAATACCAGTCTTTACGATTGGCCTTGCGGGGTGTGTTATCTCCCATTGAACCAATCCGATGTGTATGTGAGCAATGTGGCTATGGCTGGAGCTGACACTGGCGGAAATAGCCAGAGTAATTCAGCTGTTGCTAGCGGAGATTGGAATAACGCTGGTGCTGGTTCAGGCAGTGGAGTTAGGAATATGACTACTGGTCCAGCCGTTTCTAATGCTCAAGCCTTTACTGTGGTTAATACCAGTATTAGTTGGTAGTAAGGGTTTTGGTGGAGTGTAAGGCTTTTAGTGCCCGCTGAAACCTTTTGGCGGAGGCGGGCCGGAAGCCAAAATAAAAAAAGATAGAACCGATGAAGCTAAAATTTAAAATTTTTAAAAGGATTATCAGTTTAATACTGGCGGTTTTGTTGTTTATTAACCCGCTGGTGGTGCCAGTGGTTTATGCCGAGGAGACTGCTCCACCTCAAGAAATTGTTTCTCCAGAACCAACCCCGACTGATCCCGCCCCAACCCAAACAGAATCACTATCAGTCGAAAATGGTGATCCGTCACCAACACCCGCGCCCGAGTCAACAATTACTACCGGTGAGGCTGATTCTTCTGCTGAAACCCAAACAGAAGTAAACACTACTATAGATACGATTCCCGGGGAAATAACCGTTCCGGAAGGAGAGTGCGCTCCGCCCGAAGGCCAAACTGTTTGCGAGGATGATATCCAGATTGCGAATGATAATACTGCCGATGTTGAAAACGGATCGGATTCTTTGGCCAATACAGGCGAAAATGAAATTAGTGGTTCGGAGGGAGATGCGGTTATTACCACTGGAGACGCAACCGCTTCAGGTGAAATTGACAACAAGGTGAATACTAACGAGGTCATTTTAGAACTTTCAATTACGTCGACTCCTACCCCGACGCTTCTGCCGGAATTAATTACCCCTGTTCCGTCTATTTCTCCTATTGTTTTGACAGTGGAGAATTCTAATGAAGGTACGGTTGAGAATACTGCTAATGTTTCTGCTTCCACTGGTGAAAATACCGCTTCTGATAATCAAGGCGATGCCCAAATTTTTACCGGTGATGCTTTGGCCTGGGCGAATGTCCTTAATTTTTTGAATACCAATATTGTTGGTTCGAATTTTGAAATCTTGGTTATGGACATAAACGGCAATTCCCAAACAATCGATTTAAACCAGCTTTGGAAGGATATCTTGGAAAAAGGAACAAGCGATGATTTATCCCTGCTTGAAGGAACGGATCCTTCAAAATTGTCGATTTATGTTCGCAATTCTAATGAGGCGGGTTTAACCAACGAGGTGAATGTTTCTGCCGCAAGCGGAAATAATCAGGCAAATAATAATTCAAGCGCGGAAATTACTACCGGAGACGCAACTGCTTTGGCAAACGTGGCGAATCTGGTTAACACCAATATTGTCGGGGCAAAATTCTTTTTCGGCATCATTAACTATCTGATCTCTGCTGAAGGCGATTTAATCCTGCCCCGGCCGGAACTTTTTATGATGAATTCTTCTTCGGTCGGAGTAGGCGGGGCTGATTTTACTAATCAGAATGCCGCTGTTGCGGCAAACAGCGTTACCTCTCTGGCCGATACAGGCGGCAACCAATCAAGCACTGCCGGAAACAACACGACTGTTACCGGGCATGCCAGCGCGGTTAGCAACTCCTTTTCTTTGATTAATACCAATGTTTGGGGCAACGACTGGTTTTATTTGCTGATAAACAATTTGGGAGACTGGAACGGCAGTGTTTTCGGCTGGCAGGAGCCTTCAGGCCAATCTTCTTTGGGCACAGGCAGTCAGACTTTATCAGCCGGCAATTTGGCAGGCGGTTCTCAAAATTCAAGCTCCGAACCGCAAGTCATTGTGGAAAATCAAAGCACGGCTGAGGTTAACAATACTGTTTTTGTTTCCGCTTCTACCGGTAATAATCAGGCAAATAACAACAGGCAAGGGGTTTCCATTGCGACAGGGAACGCCAGCGCGATTGCCAACCTTTTTAGTTTGATCAATACCAATATCTTGGGCGGGAGGTGGTTTTTTGGAGTTATCAATATTTTGGGCAAATGGAGCGGGAATTTGATTTTTGCCTATCCGGATGTGGAAGTAGCTCTTGAGAAAACCCAGCCGGAAGTGCAAATCGGCCAGACAACCAGTTTTAATGTTTTTTACAAAAACAGCGGTTATGATACTGCCAAAGATGTAAAAGTGCAAATTCAGCTTCCGGACGGCTTTATTTACTTGGGTGATTTAAGCGGATTGCCTTCTCAGATTTTTGGTCAGAATATTTTATGGCCGGTTGGTGATTTAAAAGTCGGTCAAGAGGGCAGCTTTTCAGTATCTGTTATGGTTGATCCCAACTTTGACTTTACTCAGATTCTTGGTTTTTGGCAGAAAATAATCCGTCCGGTAATGGCCGCAGAAGTATTAAATCGGAAAGAAGTTTCGGTTTCCGTGCGAATCAGCACGACTGACCCGGAAAGCAATTTGCACAACAATTCTTCTTCGACGATGACTATTGTTTATCAACCGGTTGCAAAATCAGTTGGCAATGAGAGTAGTGGTGACAGTAATGGAGGAATTGACCTGCGACAGCCGAAGCTGGAGATTACTTCCTGGAACAACGTTAACGATTTTATTTATCCGGGAGATACGGTTAGTTTTGAGCTTACAATTGCTAATACCAGCGATGTGCCCGTCTATAATACCATTATTGAGCAAAAACTGTACAACGGTACGCCGGAAGGATTTGGTACTTTTAAATTTACGGTTGGGACCGTAGAGCCGGGGGAGAAAGGCACCCTTTCGTTTGGTTTAAAGATGCTGGAAAAAGGGCTTGAAGCCGGGCCGTATCGGGCAATTGCGGTAGCGTACGGAAAAGCAATAAACGGCAACGAAATTTTTTCCAATGAAGCGAGATCGGATTTTAACATAAGACTTAAACTTATTCCCCAAGTCGAGGCAATTGTTCCGGAAGAATATGAAGGGCAAGTGTTGGGTGCCTCCAGTATCACAGATAATTTTGCCAAGAACAGAAATATTTTGCTCTATGTAATATTATTTTTATTTTCATCAATTTGGCTGGTTGAAAAAAACAGGGGCATATTAAGAGAAAGAAGGCTTTATGCGGAAAAATAATCGGGTGAGTGTCTTTTCGGTTATGTATGAAATTTTATCATTTTGTTTTATAGTTGTGGTTTTCGTTCTTTCTTTTTATGCCATTGCCAACTATCTTGATTATGACCGTTTCCAGCTTCCCTTTTTCGAAAAAATCCTCTCTTCTTTGCCTTTCTAAAGGTGTGTTTTTAAACAGAACTGAAACTTTACGTTTTAGTCCCTTAGGTGGTTAAATAGTATCATGTCCTTTTTGTTAAACCTATTCTTTCCCCATTACGGCAATAACCACAAAGCCAAGATAATTAAAACACACGGGATATTTATCCTTACATGACGGGTACCCCTTAAAATAGACACAGATTTGATAAAATCTGTGTATGAATAAAGCAATACCTAAGGAGATCAAAGAACAAATTCTCGCCCGTGTCAGGGAAGGCAAAGAAACGGTAGTAGAAATT
>Ga0210057_1007334_pt1 | contig 13408 bp, 9 predicted proteins | sample CryGeyCG2114_010_2_FD_183968 | JGI IMG/M metagenome (GOLD analysis project Ga0210057, IMG submission 183968) | Groundwater microbial communities from aquifer - Crystal Geyser CG10_big_fil_rev_8/21/14_0.10 (SPAdes) (version 2) | ecosystem: Environmental > Aquatic > Deep subsurface > Groundwater ... | reverse complement strand
ATCCGAATGATTTTTGCAAAGAGTACCATTTTAATTTGGATCCCAATGACGCGGCTGATGATTTGATTCCGGATACCGAGTACAGCGCATCGGTCAGTTTTATAGAGCCGGGCCAAGAGCCCGCGGACGCGGAACCTCACGCATGGTCATTTACGGTTGCTGAACCGGGCCAGTGCGCGCAGGAGCCGTACATCACCTACGTATCCGGCCTTCGGCGCAACCAGGGCCAGTGGGAACAGTGCCTGACCGTGCAGGGAAGGTACTTTGGCGATCCCAAAGCAGCCGCAAGCCGCGCTTTTACCGCGCTTTCCCTTGATTCGCCGCGCAACGCTGTTGGTTTGACGGGCGCCATTGAAGCCGCATGGCTTGGGCACGCGGGGCTTGCTGTCTCTGACAGCGCGTGGAGCGATCAGTCAATTGCCGCGAATTTCATCGCCGAGCCCAATCCAGCCACCGAACCAATACCCCAGCAGGATGACGTTGATTTTGATATTGCGGTCAGCGTGGAGCATCCATCGCCCATTGGCCCGCTTACAAGCAACACGGTCCGTTTTACGGTTGATACCACGCAGACGTTTAATGGCCCGTGCTTGTACTCCATCAGCCCGACCGCTGGTTTTTGGGGCGATTCGGTCGTACTTTCCGGAAGTAAGTTAGGAAGTGCGGTTTCCGGCGAGCTGACATTTTACGACCAAAAGATCCAACCTGGCGTTGGCGTTGATTTCTGGAGTGACGCATCCATACGGGCGAGCGTGCCCGCTCAAGCGCAGAATAACCCGGCGGATGGAGAAGTGTACGTGACCGCCGGAGGCATCCAATCAAACAAGCTTGAGTTTAATTTTCGGGCCGGCGTGGGGCAGTCATGCTCCGCAGAAGCGGCTCCGGTGTGCTCCCCGGATCCCGGGCTGTGCTCGCCCGGGCTTGAATGCTCAACCGCATCCTGCACATGCCAGGTTCCGGACACATTCCGCATCACCAGCGTCGAGCCAGCTGCCGCATGCACGGATTCGTGCGCCAGCGCAGTTATCAGCTTTGAAACCTCAAAACCCATCGCAGATGTAAGCGGAAACCGCGTCCAGATCAAAAAGTGCCCAACTGCGGTCAGGTGCGAATGGAATGATGCCCAAGCATCGCTCGTTGCAACAGCCGCGGCGCTTGACGGAAGCCAGCGCGCAATCATCACTCCGCAGACCACTGGGAACGCGCTTGATCTGGACTCGTGGTACATCGCGCGCGTTGTTGGCGGTCCGAGCGGCGTGGTTGCAACAGACGGGAAAACCATTGCCAACCTCAACACAGACACAGACGCAACTCCCGGGGAAGATGCCTATGTCTGGTCATTCAAAACCGGCTCAAGAGCGTGTACGGTAAACCGCATTGAGCTGGATCAATCAACTATTGGACTCTATGAAGGGGATATTGAGAACGTTGCGGCCCGGGCATACAGCATCGGTAACTCGTGCGCCCCAAGCGGCCAGGAGATTACCCCTCCGGATACTTTTGAGTGGAAAGCGTGCGCGTACAGCGCCGGAGATGTTGCGTTTGAGTGCCGCGGTTCGTGCGATGCGCCCGCGCTGCCCGACGGCAGCTCCATTCTTTCGGTTGCGCTGTCCCCTGCCAGCCAGACGGTAATCACCGCAGAGAACGGCCGCGTGGACGGAACCGCAAGAGCATTCGCGTGCGCGTTTTATAATGACGGCGTTGCGGCAGTCCAGGACGGCGCCGCGGTTACGGTGCGTGCGGCATGCAATACAGACGCGGACTGCCAGCAAGGCAGTGCGTGCCCCGAGTCAGTGTGCTTGAGAGACGACCCCAATAAAGGCAGGTGCACGCCGGATATTACCGGATTCAGCCCGGTAAGCGGGGTCAGCGGAACCTGGGTTACCATCAATGGGTGTTACTTCGGCAACACACGCGGCGATATTTTTATCGGTAATGATCCGAGCACCACGCCGGCTCCCGCGCTCGCGCCGAACGCGGCCTGGTGCGGCGCCACCTGGAGCGATTCACAGATTATCGCGGAAGTCGCCCCTTTTGCCATTTACGACGGTCCGGTGAGCGTGACCCGGCCCGGTTTTGATGCGGTGAGCGCGTTCGGAACATTTGCCCCGAACACCACGGCGCATCCCGGCATCTGCCGCCTTACACCGGTCCAGGGCAGGCCGCAAGATGCGGCTCTGGTCCGGGGGCAGGGTTTTGGCACGACTCCGGGTTCGGTTGTGTTTACTGTAGGCGCGGCTACCTATCCGAGCACTGATGTGGTTGTCCGGGCAGTGCATTCAATCTGCCCGGAAGATGGCTGGGAGAACAATGAGCTGTGCATTCGCGTGGCCCAAGCTCCGGCAGGCGATGGAACCATACAAGTCGTGCGGGGCGCCGAGGAAAGCAACGCGGTTTCGTTCAGGGTGCTCGGAACCATACCCCCGGGATCAGGAAATCCGAATAATTTGTCGGTCAAATCATACCAGCCTGGAGACGGGGCATTTGCCTGTCTTAACATGGTTGTGGAGGTGGTGCTCCGCGGAGAAGTGACCCCGGAGAGTGTTGGGTTTGCGCCCGGAACCCACCTGGATGCAACGAACGTCACGGATGCTAATTTTTACGTGCGAAGGACCAGTGACAATTCAATTGTTGCCGGGGTTGCGGACATAGTGGCGCGGGGCAGCCAGACCACGTTGCGCTTGTACCCGGATTTAAGCCAGCTTGCAGTTCGTGATGGCGTGCAGCCTCCTGATTACCAGATTGTGTTAAAGGGCGGCATATCCGGCTTGCGCAGTACCACCGGCGGTATTTTGGCGACTGACGAGGTTTGTGATGGGCTTCCTACGGACGAGGATTGCGTAATTAATTTTGATACGGTTAACAATTCCCAGGACACCCAGTGCAGGGTTACGCATTTTGAGATTGAGCCGGTTGCCCCGATATTCACCTGCGCTCGGGACGGGTGCGACGGGGATGCGGATGAGGCTCGGCTCGGGCACCAGAGAGCGTTCAGCGCCATGGCAATCAATAAAGCGGGTCAGCCAACAACCGAAGGCGTGAATTCACCGATTGAGTGGTCTTCAAGCAACCCGTTAATTCTCTCGTCAACGGCTTTGGCTCCTTCCTCGCTTTCGGAGTTGTTTGACATTCACCCGGTTGATGGTTCAACACGCATTTCAGTGCGCGCAAACATCGCGGGCGCGGACATATCCGGTGCAACCGAGGCGCGCGTGTTCTTGTGCGAAAATCCTTGGCCGCCGGACATGGCAGTTGACGGATTGCCATTCCACGACAAAAGCGGAGACGACTCGTTCACCCAGGCAAATGTTAAAACGAATTTTTCCACGTTCTACTGCAGGGACCGGGGCCAGAGCGGTCCTGTCGACGATCTTCCGGAAATTCCGAAGCGCTGTTTTAACCCGAGCGCTACTGGCCTCAACAGGGAACAATGCACCACTGATGCGCAGTGCCAGGCCGGCGAATCGTGCAAGTATATTGAGTTCGGGTACAATGATCCGGGCCGGTCGAACGAACCACTGCAGGCTGGCGAGAAGCTGTTAAAGGAGATATTCCTTTCAGCTCCGGAGCTTGATAACACCATTATCATCCAATCCCTTACCAATCTCCAAAACAGTTCAGTGTCCGAGTGGTATGGCCGCCAGAGATATGAGGGCGACCCGCAACCCTTTGCACAGCCGCTTGACGGGTTTGACGCGATCCAATACCAGCGCACCATCTACGTTGGCGCGTTGAATGATACGCGCGACGACCTTCCTTCCATCTACAACAACATCTACCGTATTGCTATAAGCGACCAAGCGCCCGCGGATCTTGCCGCGATTTTCAACCAACTGGTTTCCAACTGGCGGTTTTTGGTGAACATAGAGAACGACGATGATAAAGAAGCCCTGCGGCGCGACAGCCAGCGCATTAAGGACAGCCACACGCTTGCACGTTTGCTCGACCAAGCCAATCCGGCTCCGGCGCTTGCCGATGGGTCGTTTGTGCAGGGATTGAGCCTTTCGGCGTGGCCTTCGTGGGATTTAAACCTTTCTTCGGCGGCTGATTTTGGAACACCGCTGCCGCACGATCCGATTGAGCAAATCCAGTGCACTGCCGCTACCGGAGTGGTTGATGCGGAAAGCTGCCACACTGGAACACTAAATCCGGGGTATGCGTGCAATGCCGGAACAAACGCCTATATGTACATCTACCGCAACCAGGGCGCTGGCGCGTCATTTTCCGTAAATCTTGAGTACGCGCCCCCGGCGAGCTGGAGCTGGCTTATGGACCCTCCGTGGGACCTTACTCCGGGCGAGGCGTGCATGGACAGAGGACTGCGGTACCGCAAGCAGTGATGCGGGCTTTTTCATCACGCGGTTTTATGGTATACTTAAAACATGTTTGAAGCGGAAAACCAAAATCAAAATTCTTTGCAGCCCGAGCGCCCGGCGCCGGTGCAGAGCGGGGGAGTGGAAGATATTTTTGCGGCAACAGATGCCCAAGGAAGCGCCCCGCAGGCCGCGCTCCAGCCTTCGCTGGTTATTCCTGGACCTCCGACTGCGCTCGCTTCCGGCAAGATTCGGGTTACTCCGACAACGAACGCGGGTATTCCGGCGGGCCAGATGGCATCTGCAGGCAGCGGGTTCCCGTTCAAAAAAATGCTGATTATCTTTCTGACCAGTGCGGTTGTGATTGGCGGTGCGGTGGTTGCTTTTATTGTATTGCAGAATCGCGCAACCGTGGCAATTCCCGAGCCTGGGCTGGGAGCGCCTCAAGATACGGGCGTTCCGGCTGCACCGCCCTCGGAATCAGCATCCCAGAATACAGCGCCTTCTAATGCCTCCGCATCAGAAGCGCAAGATACTGGCGGCATCTTGAAAAATTTTCAGCAGGACAGCATTGACCGTGCGCTGAATCCCATTCCGCAGGATCCCGCATCCATTGATACGGACCAGGATGGACTCTCGGACGCGCAGGAATTCGGCCATGGAACCAATCCCCGCTTGGTTGATTCGGATTCCGACGGGCTCTCGGATTGGGAAGAAATCGCCATTTTCGGAACCGACCCCCTGAACCGGGATTCTGACGGCGATGGGTATGTGGACGGGGAAGAAGTGCAGAACGGATACAACCCACTGGGCCCGGGAAAGCTTCTTGATATTGAACAAACTAACCAAGAATCGCAGTAACTATGTTTGGATTCGGAAAAAAGAAATCCGAAGAAAAGCAGAACGCAGCATCCGGGCAGATCGTGCCCGCAGCCGCGATTTCGGATGATAAATTTGTGGTCATGCCGGAGCAGTATGTTCCGCGCGCCACAAGGACCACGGGAGCGGGTATGAACAAAAAAGTTTTACTCCTCACTTTCGGTGCGTTCATCTTCCTTGGCGCGTTCGGCGCAGTTTTGTATGCGGTGATTCTTGCACCGGAGGCCCCTGGCCCTGCTTTGGTTCCGATCACAGAGCGCGGCGCCGGCCAATCCGCAGAAACCCAGACACCGGATGCCGCGGAAATCGCCGAACAACCGGCGGTGCCAACCGAAACAATCGTCCGCGGGCAGGCGCTTGACGCCCAAAACCTGCTCATCGGCTCGCTTGCGGTGACGGTCCCCGCTACCGTAGTACAGCAGTATGGGTCCGGGATCGGCATAACCGTGCTTACAGAGGACGACTTGGCCCTGCCCTCCGAGGGTGTGGTGCTCGGCGGCTTGTATTCGTTGTATCCGGCAGGCGTCACGTTTACCGAGCCGCTCTCCATTGAGCTTTCGGCTGCAAGCATTCCCGATTCTTACGACCCGGCAGACGTGTATCCCGCCTACTTGCGCGGCGTGCGTTGGGAGGAGCTCCCTGATTACCAGACAACGCTTTCCGGATTTGCGGCCATACTTGAGAAAGCGCCGAGCGGGCCTCTTGCGGTCATCTGGAATCCGGAGGAGGAGCATTTGTCCGGAGAAGATCTCTCGTTTACTCGCGCGTTTCCCACGGTTGATACAGACGCTGATGGCCTGACCGATGCCGAGGAGGCGCTCTTTGGCACGAGCGCCGCATCTCCGGATACGGACAGCGACTCATATCTTGATTTGGAAGAAATTCAGAACGGGTACAGCCCGCTCGCGGCCGGCGCCTTGCTTTCGGAATCCGGATTGTTTGGCACATACACGAACGCGACATACGGTTACCGCGTTGAGTACCCGGCACACTGGCTTGCGGACAGTCTGGATCAGAGCAATAAGCAGGTTCTCTTTATTTCCGATACTGAAGAATTTTTTGAGATTCTTATCGTAGAGAATCCGCTCAATACTCCGATTATAGATTGGTTCAGGGGGCAGTCTCCATCACTTGCCAACGTAAAGCTTGAAGTGGTAGTCATTTCTGGAGCGCCTTCGGTGTGGAGTCCGGATGGCCTTACCCTCTACACCGCATCCAACGGACTCATCTACATCATCACCTACAACAACGGCACGAGCGATGAAATCAGCTGGCCCAATGTGTTTAAGCATTTCTACTCAAGCTTTACGTTTGGCGAAACAAGCACGGAAGGCGAAACCGCGGAAGAAGCCGGGACAGGGGCTGCTCTTGAGTAGTATGGAGTTGTTATTTATCAATCAGGTTTCACGCACTGCCCGGATTCCCCGGGCAGTGCTTTTGCGCACTGCCCGGAGGGCACAAAAATTGTTCGGCCGACGCCTTAAGAACCGTACCGTCAGCGTGGTGTTCGCGCGCCGCACTGAATCTAAAGCGCTGAACAACGCATATCGCAAGAAGAACAAACCAACCAATGTGCTTTCGTTTCCTTCGCAGGTACGGGGCGAACTCGGGGACATTATTATTACTCCGGAGATCGCTCGCGCGGAATCCCGAGAACAGGGGATTGGATTCAGCGCATATACGGCGTTTCTATTTGTGCACGGCCTTTTGCACCTTTTGGGGTATACCCATGATTCTCGGCGGGGCGAACGGATTATGGCGCATCGTACCGCACAAATACTGAACACAAAATAGATACAGGCCCCTGGGTTCGTGTACACAAAATTTGTTCAATCTGTGGACAAGTAAAACCATTGCGCAAGCAGGTGTTTTTTTGTATACTATGAATACTACAAGCGATCACTACACTAAAAAAGATGCGCATATAGGTAAAAGTGCCTCTTTCGCCCGCGATAACGAGCATTTATATGGCCCATGCAGAACTCATTACTGGCGTTGATATCGGAACGAGCAAGATTCGGATTGCTGTTGGAGAGCTCGCTCCCGAGTCTGACCAACTAAGCATTATCGGCCTTGCGGAAGGCGACTCGCGCGGCGTGGCTCGCGGGACCATCCGTAGTATTGAAGAGGTTGTCGCGTCAATTGCCGCAGTCAAAGCACGGGCGGAAAAGATGGTGGGCAAAAGCTTAGGGAGCGCGGTTGCCGCGATTTCCGGAAGCCACATCACAGCCCAGGAATCCAAGGGCGTGATTGCGGTTGCGCGGCCGGATGGCGAAATTAGGGCAGATGACGTGGAGCGCGTTTTGGAAGCGGCGCAGGCCGTAAGTGTGCCGCCGAATTACGAAATCATCCACGTGCTGCCCCGCTCTTTCAGCATTGACAACCAGACAGAAATCCGCGACCCCATTGGCATGAACGGCGTGCGGCTCGAGGTGGAGGCGCAGATTATTGAGGGGCAGACGAGCCACATTAAAAACCTCACCAAGGCAGTCATGCTCTCGGGTTTCAGTATAGACGATTTAGTGCTCTCGTCCCTCGCTTCTTCGGAAGCCGTGCTCTCTGAACGGCAGAAGGATCTGGGTGTGGCGCTAGTGAATATCGGCAGCGCCACTACCAGCGTTTTGGTGTTTGAGGAGGGAGACATCATGCTCGTCCGCGTGCTGCCGGTGGGCGCTTCGCACATCACAAACGATATTGCCATAGGCTTACGGACCAATATTGATATTGCGGAGGCGATCAAAATTCAGTACGGGTCAACGCTTTCGGCCTTAGGGGGAAGCGCTGATGAAGTGCAGCTCTCGGAATTGGACGAACGCGAAGAAGGAACGTTTTCAAGAAAGTATCTTGCCGAGATCATTGAGGCGCGCGTGGAAGAGATGTTCGGCATGGTGGATAAAGAGCTCCGGAGCATCGGGAGATCCGGCAAACTGCCCGCGGGCGTGATTCTATCGGGCGGCGGCGCGCAGCTGCCGGGATTGGTCGAGGTCGGGAAGCGCGTGTTTCGGCTTCCGGCCGCAGTAGGCGTGCCCACGGGCACGCGGTCTGCCATTGATAAGCTCTCAAGTCCCGCATACACCACTGCCGTTGGGCTGGTGTTGTGGGGGTATGCCAACCAAGAAGCAAGCGTTTGGTCGCGCGACCGCGTGGGCATGAAGGGATTGGCGGGATTTTCCGCCATTACCGAGCAGATGCGTTCCTTTTTTAAAATTTTTAAATCATAGCGCGGTTTTTTGCGCGGTAAAATAAAATTCGGCAAGTAAATGAGGAACCTATGGAGATCAAACCAGAAATTGAAACCTTCGCCAAAATCAAGGTGATTGGAGTGGGGGGAGGAGGAAGTTCTGCCGTGAACAGGATGATTGAGGAGCGCATCCGCGGAGTGGAGTTTATTGCGGTGAACACAGATGCGCAGGCTCTGCACCACAACAAGGCGCAGACCAAGCTGCACATCGGCCAGACCGTGACGCGCGGCCTGGGCGCGGGCATGAATCCGGATCTCGGCCGCAAGAGCGCGGAAGAGACGCAGGACGAAATTAAAGATATTCTCAAAGATACGGACATGGTATTCATCACGTGCGGTCTCGGCGGAGGAACAGGCACCGGGGCGGCTCCGGTGGTCGCGGACATTGCCCGTGATTTGGGCGCTTTGACGGTTGCTATTGTCACCAAGCCATTTATGTTTGAAGGGCAGCAACGCCGTTCAATCGCGGAAGCGGGCTTGGAAGAGTTGATTGAAAAGGTGGATACCATCATCACTATTCCGAATGATCGCCTGCTCGCGGTGATTGATAAAAAGACATCTTTAATAGATGCGTTCATGGTTGTCGATGATGTGCTGAGGCAGGGCGTGCAAGGCATTTCCGAGCTCATCACAGTGCCCGGCCTGATTAACGTTGACTTTGCGGACGTAAAAGCAATCATGAGCGGATCAGGATCCGCGCTCATGGGCATTGGACGGGGTTCGGGAGAAAATCGCGCCGTTGATGCCGCCAAAGCGGCCATTGACAGTCCGCTTTTGGAGATGTCTATTGACGGCGCGCGCGGCATTCTGTTTACCGTTACCGGCTCAAGCGATTTGGGCATGTATGAGATCAACGAGGCCGCGAAGATCATTACCGGCGCCGCGGACGACGATGCCAAGGTGATATTCGGCGCGGTCATCAATGAAGACCTTAAGGACGAGGTAAAAATTACGGTGGTGGCAACCGGATTTGAGGGAGCGGGCCGTACGGGCGTGCAGCACCAACATCTAGTGGCGCAGGAATACCGGGAAGAAGCAGTTCAAGAACTTCGCGATGACATTGACAAAAAGCGCGCGATTTTTGTTGAGCGGGAAAACCCGCTTACGGAGGCGGCGAGCCCATTGTCCCGGGGAAGCATGCGTGAACGCGGCAGCGTGGATGCGGATGAAGATGATCAAGAAGAGTTAGAGATTCCGGCGTTTATTCGAAAAAAGATGCACTAAGTTGTTGCGCTCTCGCCGGCGAGAGCGCAACGGTCAGGAGTGTTGCCATGAAATGTCCTTCGTGCGACCATGAAGAAACACGCGTATTGGATTCCCGGCTTTCTGAGCAAGATAATACAGTCCGGCGGCGGCGCGAGTGCGAACAGTGCGGATTCAGGTTTTCCACCCGCGAGGAAACAGAGATTCTCAACCTTTCAGTGATCAAGCGGGACGGCAGGGTGGAAGCGTATTCGCGCGAAAAGCTTGCCGCGGGCCTTGCCCGCGCTTTGGAGAAGCGGCCTGTGGCAAGCCAGGAGTTCCGCACGCTGGTTGCGGCGATTGAGCGCGATATCTACGTGCTCAATCGGAGCGAAATCAAGGCGTCGCAGATTGGAGATATTGCCATGCGGCGCCTGAAACGGCTTGATAAGGTTGCCTACATCCGTTTCGCGTCCGTGTATCGCGAGTTCAGGGATGTGCACACGTTTTACGATGAAATTAACAAGCTGGTTGGCAAGAGCCATAAAACCAAAAAATCACCACACCATGCCAGAAACAGAAACAAACCAAGATCATAACGCTCCAATCGCTGCAGATGAACGCTCAAAACTCGAGCAGCTTATACAGAAGAATCTTGAACTTTCGCAAGAGATTGTTGAGCACACCAGAAAAACGAGGCGGTACATTTTGTTTGGGCAGGTGCTGAATATCGTTAAGGTGGTTTTGATTGCCGGCCCTATCATCCTCGCTATTATCTACTTGCCGCCTTTGATTCAGCAGTGGTTCGGCGCGTATGCCGAATTATTGGGCGGTGGGACTGGGCAGACCATCCTTGAGGGAAATAGTTTTGTGAATCAACTTTTCGGGAAGAATTTCTCTAAATAGTGCACATACACCGTATGATGGACAAGCTTCCTTCTTCAATAAAACATTTGTTTTTGGCGAGTATTGCCATGTCGGCGCTCGCGGGAGGACTCGCGGGAGCGGTCCTCGGCGTGGTGGCATCCGGCGTGGCGGGAAACAGCCTGTGGCCGTTCGTGGCGCAATCCCTTGGCATTGGATCAGACGCCGCCGGGATTGCGGCGGATGCTAGTGGACAGAAGCCTCAAGTGGTGGTGGAAGATTCTGCGACCATTGATGTGGTCGCGGGAGCTACTCGGTCCGTGGTGAGCATTGTGGTGACCCAGGACCTTTCAAAACTGTACAACCAGACCGGGCCATTGTTTCCTTTTGATGATCCGTTCTTTTTTCCATTCGGGTTCGATGTGCCCCAGGGAGTGCAGCAGGTTTCCGGGGGAACCGGATTCATTGTGACCACAGACGGATTGATCGTCACCAATCGGCACGTGGTGGACCAGGATAGCGCCGAGTACACGGTAATCACAAACGACGGCGAGCGCTACGAGGCCCAGGTGCTCGCGCGCGATACATTGAATGATATTGCGATTCTCAAGATCCAGGCCGATAACCTGCCGGTGCTTGATCTGGGGGATTCGGACGCCGTCCGGATCGGCCAGACTGTGATTGCCATTGGCAACTCTTTGGGCGAATTTTCAAACACAGTCACCAAGGGCGTCATATCCGGCATCAACCGCAGGGTGGTTGCCGGGGATTCATCCGGGAGCTCGGAGGTGATTGATGGCGCCATCCAGACTGATGCTGCCATTAATCCGGGAAACTCGGGCGGCCCGCTCTTGGATCTGTTCGGCAAGGTGATCGGCGTGAACACCGCGGTTTCGCGGGAAGGCCAGCTTATCGGGTTCGCGATTCCCATTAACGAAGTGGCGAGCGTTATCGAGAGCGTGCGCGAGTTTGGCCGCATCGTGCGCCCGTTCCTCGGGGTTCGGTATATTCTTATCTCCCCGGAATTCGCGGAAGCGAACAATATGCCGGACGTGAGCCATGGCGCGCTCATTGTTCGCGGGGACACGCGCGCTGAACTCGCCGTGATTCCGGGCTCTCCGGCCGACAAAGCGGGCTTGCTTGAGAACGACATCATTCTTGCGGTGAATGGCGAGTCGGTCACCGAGGATGCAAACCTTGCCAAACTGCTTGCCCGCGCAAAGCCCGGGGATACTGTTTCCCTTGCCATATACCGCAAAGGCGAGGAACTGGCAGTGAGCGTGACGCTCGCGGAACAACAATAGTTATGCAGGAGATTATCAAACAATTACACGAGCTCTCGGAAAAAGTTTCCGAAACAGCGGGGTTGCTTTGACCTTGCCAAAAAGCGGAACCGCATTGCGGAACTCGAACGCGAGGTTTTGGACCCAGGCTTGTGGGAGAATCGGGAGCGCGCCCAGCTTGTAACTACCCAGCTTTCGTCGCTCAAAGGCGAAGTCGGGCAGTGGGAAAATATAGCTCGCGATGTTGCCGCAACGCTTGAGCTGGCCCAAGAGCTTGAGCATGAGCGCGATAGCGAGCTGGAAGCCGAGGTCGAGAAAAAGGCGGAGGAGCTCGCGGCCCAGTTTCAAAAACTGGAGCTGTTCGCGTTTTTTACCGGGCGCTTCGATGAGCACGGCGCCATTGTTTCCATAAGCGCGGGAGCAGGGGGAACCGATGCCCAGGATTGGGCTGAGATGCTTTTGCGCATGCTGATTAGGTTCTGCGAGCGCCGCGGTTTTAAGGTATCCATTGTGGACCAGCAAAGAGGCCAGGAAGCAGGCATAAAGAGCGCCACATTCGAGGTTTCGGGCGGCTACGCGTACGGGTGGATAAAGGGCGAGGCAGGCGTGCACCGCTTGGTGCGCATCAGCCCGTTTGACGCGGAGGCCATGCGGCACACGTCGTTTGCGCTGGTTGATATTATTCCGGATTTAGGGGATTTGTCGGATATAGAAATAAAGGACGAAGATATCCGCGTGGATGTGTTCCGCGCGTCCGGCCATGGCGGACAAAGCGTGAACACCACGGATTCGGCCGTGCGCGTGGTGCATATGCCGACCGGCATCACCGTAAGCGTCCAGAACGAACGCAGCCAGCAGCAGAATAAGGCAACGGCATTTAAAATTTTGAAATCACGGCTCTCGGTGCGGCAGGCCGAGGAGCGCGAAGCTCACGAACGCAAAATCCGCGGCAGCGTCAAAAGCGCTGAATGGGGCAGCCAAATCCGCTCATATGTGCTCCATCCGTACAAGCTGGCCAAAGACCATAGAACCGGACTGGAGACATCGGATGTTGATGCGGTGCTCTCGGGCGAGCTTGACATGTTTGCTGAAAAGTATGTAAAGTGGCTGTCCGCGCAAGAGAGATAATCGCCGTGCAACCTAAGGAGGGAGTGCAATGCGAGATGTCACGTGACAGGCGCCCACAGGTACGCGGTCCGCAGTTCCCGCCCCTGTCTCGGGTCCGGATGAGCCGTGCTTTCTGATTAAGATGCACGGCGCGTGCCTCTACCTGGATGACACGACAGGGCACTGGGTTCCCCTTGGCCGCGCCACGCAGTTCACGGAAGCTCGAGCGCATGCCCGCGCGGAACATACCCAGCCGTGGGTGTGCGAAGTGGTGCCCGGCAGGTGAGCCAGGCGAGAAAGTTGTTCCTTGCGAGGCTTTGGATCCACGGACGGATTCAAAGCCTTGTTTTTTTGCGCTACAATCAATGCATGCGGCTTTCGCAATCAAAAATATTTTTGGTTTGTTTGCTTGCGTTTATCGCGGGCGTGGGCCTTGCATCGTTTGTCGCGGTTTTGTTTGTGTACGCATACAGCCTGCTTTTGGCAATGGTTGTGCTGTTCGCTGTTGTCTGGCACAAGCGCAGGTATCGGCTTGCGGC
>Ga0210057_1007333_pt1 | contig 13408 bp, 13 predicted proteins | sample CryGeyCG2114_010_2_FD_183968 | JGI IMG/M metagenome (GOLD analysis project Ga0210057, IMG submission 183968) | Groundwater microbial communities from aquifer - Crystal Geyser CG10_big_fil_rev_8/21/14_0.10 (SPAdes) (version 2) | ecosystem: Environmental > Aquatic > Deep subsurface > Groundwater ... | reverse complement strand
TCTTCTGTAAATTTAACTTCACCTCTCTTTAATTTCTCCTTAAACTCTTCTTTTTTCTTTTTTAGTTCTTCGTTGCTCGGGCATTCAGGATTAAAGCAAAACTTCCATGGTGCCCGACCTTTTTGGAAGGATACGATTAATGGGAAAGCACATTCCTGGCAGAGCTCCAGATTTTCTTCCTTGTCATATGCCGGTTTCATGAGGCCTTTTGGCGGGAGAGAGTAGGTAGTTTTGCACTTTGGGAAGGCGTCGCAGGAGACGAAGTATCTTGAGAATTTTTTTCCGTACATTACCCGAAGATTTCCTTCTTTGCAAACGGGGCACTTGGACATTGTGCTTTTTTCTTTTTCTTCTTTCCAGACAATCGCGTTTGCGTCGGCAAGACTTTTTCCCATCTTATCCAGATTTTTATCCATGTCCCTTGCTATTTTAGTCACTGCTTCTTTTGAGCTATCCAAGACTTTATTTGATTTTTCTTGCAGATTATCTTTTGAAACTTCAATTTCATCTAATTCTTCCGTCATTTTTTTTGTTAGCTCTTCGTCCAGGATTATTGGGGAATATTTTTCGAGAGTTTCTGTCATCCTCATTCCAAGCTCGGTTACTTCAATTGATTTTTCTCTGACATATCCTCTTGAGTAAAGTGTTTCAATGATCCCGGCTCTCGTTGCCTTGGTTCCAAGATGACGTTTTTCTAACTCTTTAACTAAGGAAGCTGCCGAATACCTTTGTGGCGGTTTGGTTTCTTTTTCTTCTGCCCTAACTTCTGTAATGTCTACTTCTCCATTAATTGTGGGCAATTTATTTTCTTTTATTCCTGAGGGATAAACGTTCATCCATTCTTTTTTTAAAATTATCTCGCCTTTGGTGTTGAATTTTAAGTTGTTTGAAATCATCTCAATTTTTTTGTATTCTACTGTTGCTGATTCCGCGAAACAAGAAATGAATCTTTTTGCTATGAGGTCGTAGATTTTTTTGTCACCTGGAGACATTTTTTTTAAATCGCCCGTAGGATAAATTGCAGGATGTGCTGGGTCATCCTTTCTGCCCTGTGTTGGGAATGGTTTTGTTGCGTACTTGACGAGGGTCGTATATTTTTTTAGTTTGTTTAAGATTTTTTTGCAATCAATTTCTTTAGGGTATTTTTGACTTGATGTTCTTGGGTATGAAATTAGCCCGTCGAGGTAGAGTTTTTGAGCGATTTTTAGGGTTTGGGAAGGAGTGAAACCATGGTGCCTGTAACTTTCTGTTTGAAGAGTAGTCAGGTCGAAAGGAATTGGAGGTCTTACTTCTTTTTTTTCAACCTTGGTAATTGCGTTTCCCCTTTTTCCATTAAGGAGTTGGAATTTTAAAATTTCAGATTTGTTGAAAATGTCTTTCGGGTGTTTTAGTTCAGCTTTTTGGTTTTTAATGTCTTTGATGTTGGCGAAAATTTGCCAAAATGGTTTGCTTTCGAAATTTTGAATTTGCATTTCTCTGTCGTATAATATTTTCAAGGCAGGACCCTGGACTCTTCCTATCGATAAGATTCTAAACGTTCCTGTTGAGGAGAGTGCTTTCATTAAACCACGGGAAAGATTGATTCCGTAAAACCAGTCTACGTAGTGCCTCGTTTCTCCGGCGATTGCAGCCCCCCAGTTTAATGTTGGCAAAATTTTTTCAAAGCTGTTTTCTAATTCTTCTTTTGTCAGGGCAGAGAATTTCATTCTTTTTGCGTCTTTTTTCTTTGCTACGAATCTAACTATGTTCCATCCTATAACCTCTCCTTCAACGTCAAAATCTGTAGCGACGATGAATTCATCAGATTCTTTGACCAATTTTTTTAAGACATTAAGATATCTCTTTGTGAATTCTCCCGCTTTTTTTTGGTGGGATGGTTGCCAGGAAACTTCGAAGTTTGGAAAAGGACCCCTTGCTGCGATTTGCTGGACTCCGAAAAGATGCCCGACTGCACAACCAACGATGTATCTTTTGTTATTTTTAAAAAATTCATAGTAGGATACTTTTTCTTTTGTGGTGATTTTCTCGTCTTTGTTTCCCGAAAGAGCTGCGGCTATTTTTTCTGCTGCCTGTGGTTTTTCAGTTATGATTAAGGTTGCTTTTTTTTCTGGCATGGAAATTGGAGACTGAGTGGTTATTTATAATTTGCGGGTTTTTGGGCTCTGTTGGGCTCCATCCCAAATTAGTATGTTTCATTCATTATCTGCTCCCCGTCCTTGGGGAAATCCCTAGCCTTTTATAGAAAATTTCAACTCACGATTTACTTTTGTTAATTTTTTATTTGTCAAAAGCAAATCGTTCGCCCACCCCCATTTTATGAATGAAACATATAAATTTAATTTTGGATGTAGCCGCTCTGTTGAAAATCTTTTATTTCAGATTTTTCTGCCCGTGAGCCGTCTTTGATTTAAAAAATCTCAGACATTTTCAACAGATCCGGGTTTTTGGCAGAGCTATGGAGATTTTAAATTCCATCCTTTAAGCGAAGGGAGAAATCATTTCCGATGGGGAATTCGATGATTCCCCTGATTAGATATTCCAAATCTATGTTGAAAAATTTCTGTATAGCAATTTGTTCTTGTCTTTTTATTTCTTCTTCTCCTGAAAGAAATCTGGCAAGATGAACTACGTTTTCAGAGAATCCATTCATCAAGGGCATGTAGGAAATAACATTTCCACTTCTAAAATCTCTTCTTCTTACTAAAACTGAATATGCAGTTCCTGTAAATATCCCGCCCATTGCTTCCGTTGGGATATATAATTCATTGGACCTGAATTGAGGTTCTGTGCATTTGTCAACTCTTAAAATTAGCGGTTCATCTTTTAGCTGGGATTCATAGATTGTTTTCCCCTTCTGATTAAGATTCCATCTAACAGCCATTTAGAAATTATTTTTATTAAGTTTATAAGTTTTATTGATTGGGTGGCTCCATCCCAAATTAGTATGTTTCATTCATTATCTGCTCCCCGCCCTTGGGGAAATCCCGAACCTTCTATTTAGTAATCTCCCCCGCCCATGTTTTATGAATGAAACATATAAATTTAATTTGGGATGGAGTCTGATTGGGTGGCTTTGTTGCATGATTACAATCTCAAAGAATAAAGTGCCAAGGCAAATTACGTCATCTTTAATGACAGATTTTATACAAGACATAATTTGTAACCTCTTTATAACCGGCATACTTTCTGCAACTTACCTAATCTCCCCAACCGATTACCAAATTAATAAATGAACCTTAAACTTCTGTTCTAAAAGAACAGCTATACGATTTTGCTGTTTTATAAACCTATTATGCAACAAAGCTTATTGGGTTTATTATTATCTTAAAGAAATTTAGAGTAAGTAAAAAATTATCTCTTCTTTTTAGCAGACTTATCCCTTGTTGATTTAAGATATTCGGAGGATTCTGAACTTCCGTCAGCGAATTTTATTTATTCTGATAAAAATTAATCGTAAAGTTCGGACAGCAGAACAACTAATTGATTGGGGAAGTTTTTTAAATCTCTTGTCGTTTGATTGGGCATGGAAAAGAGCAAGAAGAACGGCTATGACTTTTCTGAAGTTGAAGCCCGGATATTGAAGTTTTGGGAAAAGGAGAAGATTTTTTCTTATGATAAAGCCGGGGGTAAGAAGGGTGTTTATTCAATAGACGCACCGCCTCCAACGGTTTCCGGCGAGATGCATATCGGCCACGCTTTTTCTTATACCCAGCAGGATTTTATTGCTCGCTTTCGGAGGATGAATGGCGGCGTATTTTATCCATTTGGAACAGATGATAATGGTCTTCCAACTGAGAGGTTGGTTGAGCGTTTGAATAAGGTGAAAAGCAAGGACATGAGCCGGGCGGATTTTATTAAACTTTGTTTGAAGACGATAAAGAAGATTACTCCGGAATTTATTGAGGACTGGAAAAGGGTTGGAGTTTCTGCAGATTTTGGGAATATCTATTCAACTATTGATGATGAGTCACGGAGGATTTCCCAGAAATCTTTTATCGAGCTTTATAATGGCGGGCATATTTACAAAGACAAATTTCCTACACTTTTCTGTCCGGAGTGCCGGACTTCAATTGCTCAGGCGGAATTAGAGGATAAGACGAAGGAGACAGAGCTTAGTTATTTTAAGGGGAAATTGGAAGATGGCTCCTTTATTATTTACGCGACGACAAGACCAGAGCTTCATCCGGGATGTGTTGGGATTTCGATTGATGAGAAAGGAAGCTATGTCAGAGTTTTGAGAGATAATAAGGAGATTTGGATTATTAGTTTGGATGCGGTTGAAAAATTGGAGAAAGAATTTCCAATGAAAGTTATTGGAAAGTTTAAGGGAAAGGAACTTATTGGAAAAAAAGTTGATGTTGCTTATGCAGAGGGGATGATTTATGTTTCTCATGATGAATCTGCAAAGACGGAGTACGGAACAGGAGTTGTTTATTATTGTTCTTATGGCGGATTGGATTGTGTTCAGTGGCTTGCCAGACATAAAGATGTTAAACCAATTTTGGTTATGGACGAGACGGGCAGATATATCCACGGGCCATTTGCTGGGATGAATTCTACCGAGGCTCGCCCAAAATTTTTAGAATTATTAGGGAAAGAGAAATATTTAATTAAGAAGGAAAAACTGACTCATGTTGTAAATACCCACGATAAATGCGGGAATGATGTTGAGTATATTGCAACGACGCAGTGGTTTGTTAGAATTCTTGATAAGAAAAAAGAATTGTTGGGAAGGGGGAACGAAATAAACTGGTATCCTGAATTTATGCGTAAGAGATACAATTCATGGATAGATGGTTTGGCTTGGGATTGGTGCATTTCCAGGAACAGGCATTTTGGAATTCCGATTCCGGTTTGGGAATGTGAAAAGTGCGGCGAAATAATTTTGGCGAAAGAAAATGAACTTCCTATTGACCCCTTGCAGATAAAGAAGAAATGCTCCAAGTGCAATGGCGAAGCGATTGGCGAAAAAATGGTCCTTGACACTTGGGCAACTTCTTCAATGTCTCCAAAGATTGCCTCAAATCTGGTCGGAGGAAAAATTAAACTGCCCTTTTCACTTCGGGCGCAGGCTCATGACATAATCCGAACATGGGCATTTTATACAATTGTTAAAGCCCATTTACATGAGAAAAAAATTCCCTGGAAAGAAATAATCATTTCAGGGGTTGTATCTTTAGAAGGCGAGAAGATGGCAAAGTCAAAAGGGAATGTTATTGATCCAAGAAAAGTTTTGGAGGAATATGGCGCCGACGCATTAAGATTTTGGGCGTCCGGCTCAAAACTTGGAAGTGATTTGGATTATCAGGAGCAGGATTTAATTGCAGGGAAAAAAATGGTTACAAAATTGATGAATGCATCAAAGTTTGTTTTCATGAATTTAGAAGATTACAAGGGACATGCTCCGAAGAAGTTTGAGAAAATAGATAAAATATTTTTAGAATTGCTGCAAAAGAAAATCAATGAAGTTACAAATAATTTTGAGAAATATGAATATTCAAAAGCCCGGCAGGTTTTGGAATCTTTTTTCTGGAATGATTTTGCAGATAATTATATTGAAATTGTTAAGAAAAGAATTTATAATGAATCAGGGGACAAGAAGATTTCTGCGCAGTATGTTTTGTATGAATCTTTGTTTTCGATTTTGAAAATGTTTGCTCCGATACTTCCGTTTGTGACCGAGGAGATTTATCAAAATTATTTTAAGAAGAAGGAAAAGAGAAAGTCGGTTCATATTCTGGATTGGCCAAAGGTAAAGAAAGTTGCAGGAGATGATGAAATTTGGAATTCTTTCAAGGATATTTTATCTCAGGTTCGGCAGGCAAAGACCAATGCTAAGAAATCAATGAATTCAGAAATTAATTTAACTTTGTTGCCTAATTATTTTGGGGATTTATTTATAGGCATGGAGGAAGATTTAAGGTCAGTTACTGGTGCCAAAGAGATTAAGCATGGTGAATTTAAGGTGGAATTTTTGTAATGCTCTTCTGAAGAAAAATTGGTTTTGTCCGAAGACGCATGAAAAATCTCTTTGGGAAATTTAAAAGGCAATTTGTAAAAATTCTCTGGATAGCTGATTGGATAATAAAACTTTCTCAAGAAAAAATATTACTAATTTTAAGATTATAGTCTCTTTGAATAGATTATCATTAAAGGGCTCCATTCCAAATTAGTATGTTTCATTCATTATCCATCCCCCGCCCTTGGAGGAATCCCGAGCCTTCTGTGAATTGATTCCCCCCACCCCAATTTTATGAATGAAGCATATAAATTTAATTTGGGATGGAGCCTCATTAAAGTTAGACTTCATGAAGATAACACTAAATAATAGATATTTTTGATTTTATAATAAAGAAAGGAATATTTTGAACCTTCAAAACATTAATAAAGAATTCTTTTAATTGTTATCTATGGAAGAAGCAAAGAAATATGAGTTGGAGGAATTGATTGAGAAGTTGGAGGGCTATCGTGGCAGGCATACTGAGTTGATTACTGTTTTTGTTCCTGCAGGGGCGATTTTAACTCATACAACAAAGCAACTTGAAAATGAAAAGGGAACCGCGACGAATATAAAGTCGACTTCTACAAGGAAAAATGTTATTAATGCACTTGAGCGGGCGATTAGAAAATTGAAGGAAATTGGGAAAACTCCTGAAAATGGATTGGCGATTTTTTCCGGGAATGTTTCTGATACCCCCGGCGGGGAGGATTTGCAAGTTTGGGCGATTGAGCCTCCAAAGAAATTAAAGGTTAAAATTTACAGGTGTGACCAAACTTTTGTTTTGGACCCTTTGAAGGAGATGCTTGAAACAGAAGAAGTTTATGGTTTGCTGATAATTGAGAGAAACGAAGCAACAATTGGATTACTCGACGGAAAACATATCAAAGTTTTACAACATTTGACGTCCGGAATTCCAGGGAAAACCCGTGCAGGCGGACAATCGAGCCAGAGATTTGAAAGAATTAGAGATTCGATGGCAAAGGAATTTTTTAAGAGGGTTGCCGGGCATATGAAAACTTTATTTTTTGATAATAAGAAATTAAAGGGAATTTTGGTTGGCGGGCCTATTCCGACAAAGGAAGAATTTTTGGAGCAGGGACAGTTGGTTACTGCCTTGAAAAATAAAGTGGTTGCTGTTAAGGACATTGGCGGGACTGAAATGCATGGGCTTCAGGAATTGGTTGAGAATTGTCAGGATGTCTTAGCAGAGCAGGAGATTACTAAGCAGAAAAAAATTCTGGATGAGTTTTTTGAGAAACTGGGAAAAGAGCCGGACAAAGTTTCATATGGTTTTGATGAAGTCAAAAATCGTCTCGAGCGAGGAGCCGTTGAAAAACTTATTTTATCGAAGTCGCTTGATAAAAAGAGAGCAAAAGAATTGGAAGATTTGGCCGAAGGAACTTCTGCGGAAATTCACGTCGTTAGCAATGAAACCGCACAGGGAGTTCAATTTGATAATTTAGGTGGAATGGGGGGGATTTTGAGATTTGAGATTTTTGAATGATATGGAACCGCAAAAAGAGGAGCATGACGAAATAAAAAATCCAATAATTACAGAATCCACTGCAGAGGAACTTGATAATGTATTTGAAAAAAGAGAAACTGAAAGTATTGAGAAAGTTGAGGCGGCGTTGTTTATTAGTGGCAGATTTTTGAACACGGAAGAGCTAGTGAAATTAACAGACATTAATTCGATGATGATGAAAGAAATCTTGCACAGATTGGAGAAAAAATATTCTTCAGGTGTAATTAGAATTATTAAGAGAAATGAATCTTGGAAAATGGATGTGACAGAAAAATATCATTATTTGATTAATCGTCTTGCGACGGGAAATGTGGAGTTTACAAAATCTGAGCAGGAAACGCTGGCGGTGATTGCTTACAAACAGCCTATTAAGCAATCTGTTGTTATAAGGATTCGCGGAAATAAATCTTACGACCATATTAAGAAATTCAGAGAACTTGGGCTCGTTAATGCAAAAAAGGAAGGCCATACTTTAATTTTATCCCTTTCAGAAGAATTTTATGAATATTTTAATGTTCATAAGAAAGATGGTAGGGAGATTTTGAAAGAAAAAGATGAGGAAGATGAAAATGGCGGAGGAGGGATTGTTAAAAATGCGGAAATTTAAGAGAGAAAAATTTGGATTTTGTGATTTTTGTGGAATTTTATTTCGAGATTAAATTGATTGTGAGACGGCCTCCCTTGTTATGTGCCCCGAACGGAACGAAGTGGAGTGAGAGCGCAGCGTGGTTCAACCGAAGGGAGAAAGTCCACCATCGCCTGCCGTTTTATTCCTACTTTACAGTCTTGGAATTAAATTTACTGTTCTGTTAGTTTTCCATCAAAATGTTCTTCTTTTTCTTCGGTTTTGGTTGCATGGACTGTACCGTCTTTATGTTCAGGGGGAGAATACACAGTGTATAGTTTCAATTCCTTATTGCCGGTATTTATAATATTGTGCCATGTTCCTGCCGGGATAATTATGGCATAGTCTTCATGAAGCCCATGCTCTTCAGAGTTGTTCAAAATAACTTTTGCGTCACCTTGCTCTATGCGAATGAACTGATCAAGCTCATGCATTTCGTTGCCTATTTCACCGCCAGGCTGAATATTCATCAAAACTAGTTGTGAATTTCTCGCAGTATAAAGTACACGACGGTAGTCTGTATTTTTGAGAGTTTCTGCTTCGATATTTGTTATGTATCCTTTCATAGTAATAATGTTAATTATATATTATTTAAAGTTTTTGTTTGAGGCGGTCGGAGGCGGATTGCACATAACGTCAGAATTATGCGAAGTTTTTCTTTAATGAAGTGGAAGAAATTTGGAAAAATTGCTGCAAGGGATTTTCCTTTTATCCCTTGTTAAATGACTCGACGACTGAAATGGGGAGAGCGCAGCGTGGTGCGAAGTGAAACGGAGCAAGTTCAGGTTTGGGCGTTACATCAATTATAGATGTGCTTTAATAAAATTGGTAGAAAGTTCAATAGCTTTCTTTTTTGCGTCTTCAATTAAAAAATCATGGTCGCCACCTTGAATAACCTCAAGTTTATTTTCAGAAGGAATCATTTTCATAAATTCCTGCGCTTTTTCTTCAGTGATATATCCGTCTTCACTTCCAATTATGGCTAAAACAGGACAATCAATTTCAGGTAATCTTTTGTATGGTTTTACATCTTTGAAATCTTGCCACATTGCTTTTCCACATTTGACCTTTTCTCTAGTCAAATTTCTTTTTCTAATAATAAAACCATTTTGCAAGATTTCATCTTTGTATGGTTCATACAAATGTTCATGTTGGAAGACAGGACTCCATAAAACCATACATTTTATCGAATTGTCGTAAGCCATAATTGAATCAGTCGTTCCAAGACTTAAGCCAATCAAACAAATTTCTGAATACCCTTTAGACTTAACATATTTGATAATGTCTTGTAAATCTTCAATTTGAGTTGTTATGCTGGAATCTTCAAAATTTCCATCGCTTTCGCCAGAGCCCCAACAATCAAAGCGAATTACAGCATAACCTTTATTACAAATATGTTCAGAAAATTCACGAATGATAGGTTGATAATCTTTATCTCCTTTGAATGAGTGAGTGAATATTATTATTTTGTTTGTTTGATTGGCGGGCTTATGAAAAAGCACAGAAAGATTTTGATTCCTTCTATTTAAGACCATGATTTTTTTCATACGACTAAAAAAAGAAAGCTAATTTATTAAGTTTTGCACATCTGAGCCTAAACCTGAATTTCATTTAACACCATATATATGAATATTTATATACTTTTTAGTGGAAGTTCTCTGGATGGACGAACTTGGAATTCTTGATAGGGAAATGGCATCAAGGGGATTTAGATTAAAGACAAAAAAATCTTATTCTCAATTTGTAATATCCTCCTTCATAATGCTCAAGGGAATGAAAAGGATTTTCTTTTATTGATTCAATCTTATTGAATAGTCTTTCAGAAATGTTTTTTGGTAATTTTTTAAGATAATCGACTGCTTTTTCATCCCATTCAATAGAAAAACTCATTTTGCAAAAAGTATTTCTCTTGCTTTTTCATGAGATATTTTTGCCTTTCGTTTTCTTGCTTCTTCTAATTCGTTTTTTGCCCAAACTGTCAATTCTATTTCTTCCATTTCTATTTCTTCTCTTTCTTCTATAAGCATTTCTTTTATTTGAGCCACATCTATAATTAACTTCTTCAAATCTTCTGCTTTTATATTCACATTTTCCATAAAATATTGAGAATCTGCAAGTTTAAAAAATTATCTAAAGTGGGTTTTATGGAATGTGTTTTTTTAGCCTGCCTGCTTATTGAAATCAACATCGCGATTAAGAGAAGTTGCAATTCCTCCAAAAATTTATCCTCTGGAACGAAATGACGAGCTGAGAAATTTTTGAGAGCTGGATTGACATTTGGGCTAATTTCTGGTCTGCACGAAGCAGATTTGCGAAGCAAAAAGAAATTACCTCTTAAAGCAACATTAAAAATGTTTCATGTTTTCTTCACAAGTTCAGAAAAATCTGCTGTTCCCAGACCCGAAATGAAATGAAGGGCACGAGCTGTAACTCTAAGTTTCCTCGTGAGTTAAAAATTCTCTTTAGGGCGGCAAATAAATCTGAGAAATTGTTGTTCTATTTTTCCGTTTGTGAGTCGCCGTCATTTTTTTATTCTTTTTTCTGAAAAAGAAGATTTTTAATGTTGGTCTTCTTGTTTTTCTTATGAAAAAATACAAAGTGTTTCGTTCTGTTAATTTTCAAAAAGAAATTTCAAAATACAATAAAAACATTCAGGATAGAATTGATAAAATTGAAGATAAATTGATGTTCAATCCAGAATATGGAAATCCCTTGGGAACAAGATGGTTTAGGGAATCAAGATTTGAAAATTATAGGATTTATTATTTAGTTTATGAAAATTTAGAAGCGATTTATTTAGTGGCAATAAGCGGAAAAAAAGACCAACAGAAAACAATCAATACAATAAAACTATTTCTTGACTTTTTTAGAGAGGAAATAGAGAATTTAGTTAGAGAATCTGATTTAGAAGAATGAATACAAAACTATCTAGTTCTAATTACTCTACCTTGTTTAATGTCCTTTAGACTTCTCACTAATTGTTGTAATAATTCTACATCTACGTTCGCTTGCATCTTTAATCTTTCGTATTCGTCTTTTGGGATTTTTATCATTTCCATATTTATCATAGATAGAATTGGCTTAAATAGTTTTTGGTGACTTTAAGGAGAATATAGTAAAGAGGACAAAAGTTTAAGGCTAAAGTTCTGAGAAGGTCAAAAGAGACAAACATTTTAAAAACATTAGAACTTCAGTATAATTGTGAAATCTATTTTTATCGCAGGAAGCAGGAAATTCTATGAAGAAATAAATAAATTAGTTCAACAACTAAAAGATAATAAAATCAAAGTTGCAACTGCTGGAAAATGGGACAACAAACAAAAAGACACACTGGAAAGCGAGAAAATGGCTTTACTAAACGCTTTCAAAAAAATTGGCGAGTATGATATTTGCTACATCTATTCAAAAAATGGATACATAGGCAAAACAGTTGCGATGGAAATTGCGTATGCTTACGCAAAGAAAAAGGAACTAATTTCTTCACACAGAATAGAAGAATTTTCTGCGCAAGCACTGATTTCCAAGATTATGGACTCTGAAGGATTGGTAAAATACTGTAAGTGAGCTTCTTCAGATTTAATATAATTATATGTTTAATGGAAACAATAGAAATTTATGTTCCCTATAATATTGCATTACTTTATGTTCTCTTATTATCCCAGCAAACTCTTCATAAATTTTATCTAAAATGCTTCTCAAGTCATTTAAATCTTTAACTTCTAATTCTACCTCAAAATCGTCTCCCCCCAAGACTTTATCATCATAAATTATATTTGGATTAGACTTTACAAATAATCTAAATTTTTTATCCTTTTCTTTGGTAATGTTTGTTAATTTGAAATGGACTTTGAAATATTTATATCCTAATTTTTCTAAATCAAATAGAGTTCTATAACCTATGATTATCTTTTTTTCTTCAAGTTTTTTTATTCTTTGGATAACTGTCTTAGGCGTGAGTCTCACTTTTGAAGATAAATTGATTATTGAAATTCGTCCGTCTGATGCCATTAATTTTAAAATCTCCTTATCTTTTTCATCAATTTCAATATTTTCAGGTTCTGTAATTAAATTAATTTCATAAATATTCTGCTTTAAATCCAATAAATACGCTCTTGAAAAATAAGACACATGAGTCATAATCGTAAGCAACCTGTCTTTTATGAAATTGGCATACTTCTCTAGAATTTCATCCCATAAATAACTCATTTCTTTTATTGTTTTAGCAAGTATAAGAAACCCTAAATCATATTCTCCCTCAATGGAAACCACCCATGCGACAATATCTTTCTTTTTAAAGAATTCAACAATTTCTTCCTTTTTTTTAGGTGTTGCTCCTTGTAATTTTAAATATAATCTAAATCCAATAAACCCCAACTTACCAAAATTAATAACTGTTTGAAATTGTTTTATTATTCCTTCTTTTTTTAGATTATTTATTCTATAGATTACGGCTGTTTTGCTCAATTTAAGTTTTCTAGACAATTCGTTAAACGATTGTCTACTATTCATATCTAATTCATAAAGAAGCTTTTTATCCTTTAAATCTGATTTATAGTTCATTATTATTCTATATATAACTTTATATTTATAAATATTACCTTTTTAGACTAAAATTGAGAAGAAAGTTAAATATACTCTAATAATCACTAAAAAGTAACTAATAATAGAAATGGAAATGGAAAAATCAAGAATACTGGATAAGTTGAAAAGGGAAGAAACTGCATTAAAAGTAGAAGTTCTTTCAGCTAACCCAAGAAAACCTGTAAACCTGGAAGGCACGCTTATTGATTATGATAGTCAAGGTTATTTATTTAGGGAATCCCTAAGAGATAAGTCAAAAGAAGTGGGAGGAGGCTTTGTTTATCTTCCAAGTGGGGCTTGTGCATCTATGAGATTTAATTCTCAGGATATTAATTGGAGAGAAGATACTGGTTCAGAAAAGTATGATGTTTCTTATGAAGAAGGTAAACCTTATGAAGAGCAATTAAGAAGCTTTAGAGAGCAAGCCAGACTAACTAAGGTCAGATTATCAAAATTAGTTGGAATTTCTGTAAGCCATGTACGCAACTCTGAAATTGACTTAAGAAAAACTGATAAAAAAGGGATAGGAAAAATTAGTATTGAAGCCTTAGAAAAGATTCTTTCTGTATATAATATCTCTCCACCAGAAGGAAGAGATTCTATAATAGAGGACTATTTAACAAGACATGAAAAAGACTAAATATCTAAAACACAATATAGAAAAATGGCATATATA
>Ga0210057_1007332_pt1 | contig 13410 bp, 12 predicted proteins | sample CryGeyCG2114_010_2_FD_183968 | JGI IMG/M metagenome (GOLD analysis project Ga0210057, IMG submission 183968) | Groundwater microbial communities from aquifer - Crystal Geyser CG10_big_fil_rev_8/21/14_0.10 (SPAdes) (version 2) | ecosystem: Environmental > Aquatic > Deep subsurface > Groundwater ... | reverse complement strand
CATATCTCAAAGTCGGTCGGTGGTTTTTGATGGCTGGAGTTTTGTTGTTGCCATTATTCTTTTTACCATGGTCTACTAGTGTATTAGAATTAAACAAGCAATTGCTTTTGTTGGTTGTGTCTGGAGGATCTTTAATTCTTTGGCTTTTGCATGTGGTTGTTTCTGGACAATTATCTTGGAGGTATAATCCTCTAGATAAGGGCATAGTTGCATTTCTATTAGCCGTGTCTCTTTCAACAATTTTTTCATTAGCCCGATTTAAGAGCCTGTTTGGTTTAACTGGAAGTTTGAGCGATGCCCTCGTGACAGTGATTGCGTTATCTATATTTTATTTCGGCATAGTTAATGCTTTTGACGATAAGGGTAGCAAGATACGTATACTTCTCGGGTATTCGTTATTCGTCGCCCTTCTTTATGGCGTCTTAAATCTATTTGGACTCCCGATATTTAAATATTTAAATATTTCAATGTTTGATTTTGCGATGTCCAAAGCATTTAATACGGTTGGTTCAGTGAATTCTTTGGGAATGCTCGCAGCAGTAGCCCTCCCATTGTTCTATAAGAGCAAAATTTCAGTATTTAAGTATTTAGATATTGGCAAAATTGGAACAGTTCTAGCGCTGGTTGTATTGGTTCTGCTTAATTGGTGGGTGATATGGGCCGTTGCTATTGTTGGAATGGCCATGATGATAGCTTTAGACAGTTTAAACAAACCAGGATTTAAAATATCAAAATTCTTATTACCGATGACAGTAATCGTTCTTGGAGTTTTCTTCATGGTTGTTAACTTGAACCTTAACTTCTTAAAGAACGATCTTCCTGTTGAAGTTGCCCCATCTTTTGGTTTGTCCACTGAAGTTGCTACTTCAGTATTAAAAAAGAATATAGCTTTCGGATATGGACCAGAAAACTTTTCTTTGGCATTTGATCAGTTTGGTGCAGGAAAACTTGCAAACACAACGATTTCAGGCGCCAAGTTCTTTGATTCCACTTCCCAAGTCTTCAATTGGGCGGTTCAAGGGGGGTTGGTGGTGCTTGTGGCATTTGCTTTTCTTCTGTGGCTCTTGGTTAGAAGCATGTTCATGGGAGGAATGACGGAAGAAGATACCGGTGTTATTTCTGGATTATCTGCTTTGGTGGTTGGACTATTCTTATATCCGTTCAACCTAACTCTTATGTTCGTTGCTTATGTATTGATGGGATTGATGGTCGCTTCACTATGGGGAGATCAAAAGAGAGTGTTCAATGTTGAAGAACGAGCTACTACTTCACTAATTTCTTCACTTGGATTCATAGGCGGATTGATTCTTGTTTTGGTCGGTTCTTATTTTGGGGCGACTTTATACATTTCTGATATAAAATATTCCCAAGCTTTAACAAATAAGGACTTAGACAAAACCATAACCCTTATGAGCGAAGCTCTTAATTGGAATGGTCAGGACGATAGATATTACAGGGTGTCTTCTCAGGCCGCCCTTGCTTTGCTTTCAAGAGAATTAAACAAGAAAGATGCCGATGCAGATAAACAGGCAAAAATTCAGAACTATTTGGCATCAGCTATTAATTTAGCCAAGCGTGCCACTGAACTAGCTCCAAGAGAATCAGACAACTGGTCCAATTTGGGGGATGTGTATCAGAACTTAATGGGATTAGTAGATGGAGTAGACAAGCTTGCTGAAGATTCATATTTGAAAGCAGCTGAACTTCGACCCGGGGATTCATCTTTCTTCAACAAAATTGGTGGAATGTATTTATCTAAATCAGATCTTTCTCGCCAGTTAGCTACTGGTGGAGGTGCAAATGCTACCAAGTTTCAACAGGAAATAGCACCTAATCTCGTCAAGGCCGAAGAGAATTTCAAAAAAGCAATTGAACTTTCAGATAACTTTGGTTCAGCCATTTATAGCCTAGGAGCTGTTTATGACAGAATGGGCAAGGTGAGAGAAGCTATCGTTCAACTTGAAAAGATTGCACCATACAACAGCAATCAGCCAACCCTCGCTTTTGAACTAGGATTGCTCTATTACAGAGACAATCAGAAGGACAAAGCATTCAGTCAATTACAGAGAGCTGTTCTCTTGTCTCCTGATTTTGCTAATGCTCGTTGGTATTTAGGATTGTTATATGAAGAAAGACAGGATTTGCCTAACGCAATAGATCAAATGGAGAAAATATTAAGCAATGATACAAATAAAGATAATGAGGCAGTATTAACAAAATTAGATGAACTTAAAAATGGTAAAAAAACCATTCCTCCAAAAAGAGTATTGGACCAAAAACCTATTTAAAGAATTCTTCAGAGAACATAAAACGCACATAGCCGCTTTAATAGCGGTTAGTGTGTTTTTGGGATGGATGTTGGGAGCTATTCTTCAGTCGCCCTTGAATGCTCCCAAAGAAATTACAATTAAAGAGGGGCAAGGTGCTTATGCAATAGCTGACATTTTAAAAAGAGAGGGAGTAATAGAAAATAAATTTGTATTTATTGCCTATGCCATTGTAACTGGAAATGAAAAAAAGCTTCAAGCAGGCAGATATTTATTTAAGCCAGGGGATACTATTCCTAGTATTGTGAATTCAATTGCGAGTGGTTTTGCTGAGACAGATGATATAGTGGTCACCATACCTGAGGGATTTAATGTCTGGGAGATTGATAAAAGATTGGCTCAGTTTGGTTTAATTACTGAAGGTGTGTTTGCAAAAAAATATCAGTCACAAGAAGGGCAATTTTTCCCTGATACGTATCGTTTTGATAAAGAAGGGGAGACCGTAGACACAATTGCAGAAAAAATGAAGAATCATCTCAATTTAAAATTTAAAGAATTTTATTTAATTTTTAATTCTTTAGTTCTTAGGGATACATTAACAAGGGCATCTATATTGGAAAAGGAGGCTAGGAGTGAGGAGGATATGCGCTTGGTTGCGGGAATTATAAGAAACCGTCTTGCTAAAAAAATGCCATTACAAATTGATGCCACCGTCGCCTACGGAGCTTGTTTGAGGACAATAATCAATAACCAAGATACAATAACCAAACAAAACCAAAATTATAAATATTGTGATGTAAGCCAAGTACCAGTTGGAGTGGAAATTAGCATTGATTCGCCCTATAACAGCTATATGCGGGCCGGACTTCCGCCGGGTCCAATCGCCAACCCCGGCATTATGGCTATTCAGGCTGTTTTAAATCCACAGAAAAGTGATTATCTTTACTATCTTTCTACTCGTGACGGCAGTCAGATGATTTACTCCAAAACCGCCTCCGAACACGTGGCCAATAGAAGGAAATACCTAGGAATTTGACGTTAATGCCTAATTTTGATAGTATGTTGAAATAACCGTAGAGACTGCGTCCACGCGAAAGCTGTAAGAGGCGCATAATGGTGACCATTTTTTTATTTGGTTAAGGTCGAACTACGGAAAGGTAGTTTTTATTTATTTAAGTATGAAAAGTAAAATACTAAAAAGAGAAGAATTAAAGAAGCTTAAAGCAAAGCTTCCGAAGTCCAAAATAACGATATTTACCACATTCTCAAGGGCAGGTGAGAAAGGACTTTCTGTTGCCCAAATGTCGGAATTGAAGAGATCCTTAAGAGCCATAGATGCAGAGCTTTTGGTAACCAAGAAGACATTAATTGACATAGCATTGAAAGAATTAAATCCGCCAACTGGCGGAGGAGCAGATGTGTACGGCATGGAGGGCTCTATCGGATTGGTTTTAGGCAATGATGATGTTTATGCAGTTTCAAAAAAATTGTATGAATTTTCTAAAAAGAATAAGGCATTGCAGTTTTTCGGAGCGATTTTTTCCGCCGAAGGCGGATCCGCCTCTGGCGGAGAGTTTATAGGCAAGGAAGGATTTTTGGAGATGGCCATGATGCCGTCTAAAGAGGTTCTTATTGGAAGATTGTTGGGAATGTTGACCTATCCGATGAGAGGGCTAGCAGTTGTTTTGAGCGAAGTAGCAAAAATTAAGACGAATTAATTTTAAAATTTTCCATTTTCCAATTTCCATTAATTTTCAAATTTTTTCATTTACTTATTTCAAAAATAGTTAAATGATAAATGCTTAAATGAATGGCAAATGGTAAATGATCAATGGTCAATGAATAAAGATGAATTTATAAAACAAGTTGAATTAATGTCGGTGACCGAACTGAATGATTTGGTCAAAGCATTAGAAGAGAAGTTTGGAGTATCAGCTGCCGCAATGACAGTCGCAGGATCTGGTGCTGGCGCAGAAGCTGGCGCAGAGGCTGGTGAAGAGAAAGATAGCTTCACTGTTGTCTTGAAGGATGCTGGAACAGCAAAAATTCAGGTCATTAAGGTTCTTCGCGAAATGACAGGCTTGGGATTAAAAGAGGTCAAAGACATGACCGACAAGGTCCCTACTAACATCAAAGAAGGTGTTAATAAAGCCGACGCAGAAGAGATAAAGAAGAAATTAGAAGAAGCCGGCGGAATAGTAGAACTCAAGTAACAAATCAAAAACCGCCTTTTAGGCGGTTTTTGATTTTAAGTTTAAAAGTTTAAATGTTTAAAAATTACTGTACTTTCCAAACCTTACTGTCTTTACTGATGAGATATATAGCTTCGTCTTGGTCTAAATATGCTTCGGCAAATGCTTCTTGACTCGAAACTTTAATGGTCTTAAACAAAGTTCCGGTTGCTTTGCTTATTAAATAAATTCTGCCTAGGTCTTTATTTATTAAGTAAAGATATTGAGAGTCTTTGTTTGTAGCTAAAACACTAGATTCGTTTGGAAGAACAAGGGTGTTAATTTCACTTTGTTTTTCTCCTTTGTAATATGTGGTTAGGAGGCCTGATCTATTTAGAACATAGACCTTACCATCAACTGTTAGTAATAGTGGTTCTGATGGTAATGTGCCACCCTTGAGCCATTGAGCTACGTCTTTTGGTTTACTGCCCACATCGGCAATCTTGGAAATTCCATCAACGGCGATGAAGTAAAGATTATCTTCGTAAATATCTAAACCAGTTGCGCCAGTTTTTTCTTTTTGAGTAGTAATTAATGTGGCCTTGTCGCTAATATTCTTCGGCAGTGTTTCAGTAAGAGTAGGGGAAACTTCTGTGGCGTTATCTAAGGTGTCCAAAAGTTTTACCATCTCGTCTCTCACATCATTTGTTTTATTTGATGGTGAGATGGAACCAATACTTAGAATAGAACCAAGAAGAAGCTTTCTTGCGCTCAAGAAATCGTTCTGGTCAATTTTTGTTTTTGCTAGTTTTACATTATCTTTGGCCTCGTTGACTATGTTGGCTGTTTGTCTTTGATCGGGGCTAATTATGAAGAATGATTTTATGGCCCAAGCTCCAAGTATCACCATAACTCCTAATGAAACAAAAAAGATCGTTTTGTTTTGTCGTTTAGGTAAAAGCATTTTGATTTTTATGAGCACAACAGCAAAAGGATTGTTTTTTTTACCTAATGAAAACTCGGATCTTATTATTCTAGGAAGTTCCATATCGGAACTCTCATGGTCAGATTGTTTTTGGCTGGTTAAATTTTTTGTTGGCTCAGAAGCCAATACTGGAGTATTTTGTTTAGATTTTGTGTTTGCCTTGGCTCCGATTTGTCCTAATTCCACCTTGGAATTAGTTGACAAATCGAGAGTCCTCGATTCAGTACCCGAGCTTTGCACGGGCTGAATCGGGAGAGTTGCTAGTTCTTTGGTTAGATTGAGGTTGATGTGTAGAGCGGCGCAGGCAAAGTCGCCCCTTTTTTCCTTTATGGAGTTTATTTTTTCAAGAAATTGTTCAGTGTTGAGCTTGAGGAGGCTTTCTTTAATGGTTTTTTCTCTGGCGGTAATTAGGCGACTTGGATAAAAAGCTAATATTTTATCTTCGGGCATAATTTTACCGGAGACAACATGGGAAAATTCTTTTTCTTCAACCTTTTCTTTTGTGAATAGGTCTATGTTGTTGAGAATGTCTATCGTCTTATCTTCACGAGCTAGAATGATTTTGAATTTACCTATTTTGGAAATGTTAATGCTCTCACCAGCAAGTGCAAAAATTCCCATATTTATTTTGACGTTTTTGTTGGTAAAGAATTCGCTGACAACATCATTTATTTTTTTAAGAGTAGCAGAAAAAGCTTCTTTTGGAGAAAGGTCAGGATTTGAATAATATTCACGTTTAGCCAAAGAAGCCACAAGGTTGGTGATATAGGCAACATTAGATTCGTCTGTTTCGTTTTCTGGATCGGGGTTATTGGTGGTCTCAGTACCTTGTTGAGTGTTACCTACAATATATAAATTTCCAAGTTTCCTCTTGGATTCATCGGAATTGTAATCATAGGAAAAAATGTCCAGATGACCTTCTTTTGTAGAGCCCTTAATGAGGATTTCTGTCTGGGTTGGTTTTAGAAATATTTTTTCCATGTATGGTGTGGGGGTTTACTTCTTAGTTTTTTGGTGTAAACTACAGAGATTCCATTATCGGCGATGGACTTTCTGGGCGAAGTTTCTAAAGCGTGCTTTAGTCGCTTTAAGAATCGCTCTCGTCCGGCCGATGGAGCCTTCTCCGAAAATCTATGATAATACTTTCATTCTAATTCACTTTTAACATAAATGTCAAAACCCCGCTCTTGAAAATGTTCATAAGTGGGCGGGGTAAAAAACAAAACCATGGCGAAATCATTTTCAAGGGCGGGGTCAAAAGATGTACTTGATAACTTGTTTGGTTCAAAGATAAGGGTAAAAGTCCTAAAATTTTTATTCCGAAACTATCCGGCCGATTTTACTGTGGTGGATTTGGCGAACCGAATACAGGAAAGTTATGGGGCCACCAAAAAAGAGATTGAAGCCCTAAATAATTTGCGTTTGATTAGAAAAAAGTAAAATCTTGACAATGCTTAAAAATAAAATCAAAAAAATTAATAAAAAAAACAAGAATCATCAGCCCAAAGCTAATGGGGGCAATATTAAATATGTCCTTAATTCTAATTTTGAATTTTTTGAAGAACTGAAAAGTTTAATAATGAAATCTTCTCCGGCCGAGAAGAATAAAATGATAAAAAAGATATATGGTTTGGGTAGAATAAAATTAGCGGTAATTTCCGGTGTGTTTTTAAATAGCGAGAAAGAAAATTATGACAATTCAATTGCCGATCTTTTTATTGTCGGAGACGATATACATAAAGAAAAATTAAGGAAATTTTTAAGAGCTCTTGAGGCAGAGGTCGGAAGAGAGGTAAAATTGAGTATAATGGATAAGGAGGAATTTGATTATCGCTATGGCATGTTTGACCGTTTTGTCCGCGTACTACTTGAAGGTCCTCATGAAAAGATAATTAACAAATTGGGACTCTAAAACAATTACCAATTAACATTTGCCATTTTTCAATAATTTACCATTTAACCATTGAATCATTTTCTGAAATGATAAATGAAACAATGTTAATTCAATGGAAATTGATAAATGGAAAATTATCAATGGGCGTTTAGCTCAGCTGGTTAGAGCGTTGCATTCACATTGCAAAGGTCGCTGGTTCGAATCCAGCAACGCCCACTAATAATCTATCATTGACACTCTCTTTTTATTGGCGTATTTTTTGTTCAAGTTTTTTGAAAATTAGGCAGTAAAATGGCTGAATTAACACTCTCGCCTCGGGTGGTGGTTTTTGATTTCAATGGCACCTTGTTTGATGATCACCATGTTGCTTATGGCAGTGTTCAGGAGATATCCAAGATTTATGGAATACCATGTCCGACTCTTGAGCAATATCGAGAAGAGATTTCAGCTGATTATATGGAATTTTATTATAATCACGGTCTACCAAGAACAATTACTCCTGTTGAGTTAAATACAATAAGAAATAAATTCTATAAAACAAACGGTGAAAGCGCTCAAATAAGATCTGATGTTTGGACCACTCTTCATCATTTGGCATATTTCAAGATTTATACGGCAATTGTTAGCGCCGAAACGGAGACGAATCTTTTTAGACAACTGATACGAGCAAATAATCTTCAGAGGAGTTTTGATTTTATAAAAGCGGAATCGTGGGGCCACAGAGGAAAAGAAGAAGCTCTGTTGCGGGTAGCAGAAATTTTTGGAGAAGAATCACAGAGGATTCTTTATATTGACGATAGTGTTGATGGGCTAACTTCTGCAAAAAATATTGGTATGGTGCCAATCGCGTTCACCAACCCAACCGGTTACCACTCAAGACATAGGTTAATGCAGGTTACGAAATTCAATATTGATGAAATGAGTGAGATTGTAAAAATAGTTAAAGATGGCGGAAAGTTGCCATGATTCTGATCTTAACCGGCGCCTTTGGCTTAAATCCCTAAAAATGGGGATTTTTTAATTAAACAAAGATCCTAGTGGGTAAAAGTTATGCACACTTGCACAGGAAAGGGAGGATGCTATACTTATACTATAAGTGGAGGAAAGTGTATAGAAGTGTTAATAATTAACAATTCCTGTGGATTAACGACATTGAATGTCGTTAATGAGAAACTGTGGATAACTTATGTTGATAGGAGAATATAGGCACAATCTGGATCCCAAAAAACGGCTTGCCATCCCATCTAAATTCAGGAAAGAGCTTGGGGATGGAGCAGTTTTAACTAAAGGTCTTGATGGTTGTTTATTTATTTTTCCTTTAAAGAATTGGGCGCCGTTCGCCGAAATGCTGGGCGGGCTGTCAATCGGTAAGCAGGATACAAGATCATTTGCCAGATTGTTTCTTTCGGGAGCTGTAGAGGTTGAGTTTGATTCATTGGGAAGGATATTGATACCCGATAATTTAAAAAAATACGCGGATTTTAATAAAGAAGTCGTGATAGCCGGACTATTCAATAGATTGGAGATATGGGATGAAGCGAGGTGGGATAAATATAAAAACGATTTAGAAAAAAATTCAGATAAAATAGCCGAGAAATTGGGGGAACTCGGATTAATTTAACAATTACCAATTTACAATTTCCATTGAATGTATCAATTGATCAATTGGAACATTGAAAATTTATTGAAAATGGATAAATGAAAATTGAAAATTCAGTACATATCCCCGTTTTAGTAAAGGAGGTTCTTGAATATTTGAATATCAGGCCGGGCGCGAAGCTTATAGACGCCACGATTAACGGCGGGGGGCATACAAAAGCTATTTTAGAAAAATATTCCGATGTAAAAATCTTAGGCATAGAATGGGATCCAGTCATATTTGAAAATTGTAAATTGAAAATTGAAAATTTGAGCCAAAATCTTATTTTGGTGAATGACAGTTATGTAAATTTAAAAAACATCGTAGAGAAATATCAATTTGAGCCCGATGGAATATTGTTTGATCTCGGATTGTCATCATGGCACTACGAGGAAAGTGGAAGAGGATTTTCTTTCAGAAAAAACGAGATATTAGATATGCGGTTTAATCCCGAAGTTGAGCATGAAAGTGCTGCCGATATCGTGAATAAATACAGTGAGAATGATTTGAGGGAATTAATAAGTTCCTTAGGCGAAGAACAGTTTGCTGGAAATATAGCAAAGAACATCATTCGAACTAGGCGTGAAAAGCCGATTATCATGACTGACGAGTTGGTGAATATTATTAGCCAATCCGTACCAGAATGGTACAAGCATCGCAAAATACATTTTGCGACCAAGACATTTCAGGCATTAAGAGTTGCGGTTAATGATGAGCTGGGAAATGTTAGAAAAGGAATTCTTGCTGCCATAGATGTATTAAAACCCGGGGGAAGATTAGTGGTTATATCATTTCAAGGATTAGAAGATAAGATTGTTAAGGAGATTTTCAAGGAGAAAACTAGAGAAGGAATAGTTGAATTCGTGATTAAAGGAACAGTAAGACCGACATGGGAAGAACAAAAGACTAATCCGCGTAGTAGATCAGCGAAGATGAAGGTGGTGCAGAAAATTTAAACATTTAAATATGTAAAAATAAACGGGATGGGAGGGAATGCCCTAACCCCAAAAAAGTGACAGTAACAAAACATGCGCAGGTCAAAGAGTTAAAACATAATCCTATCAGCACAGTTTTTATAGTTAATACGGTAATTTTATTAATTGCCGGGCTTTTGATGGTTTATTATGTGGTTCAGGCTAATGTAATTGCGGCCAGTAATTATAAAACTAGCTCATTAAATCAAAAACTAGAGTCTTTAAACGAGACTCGCAGTTCTTTGGCTGTGCAAAAAACATCAATGGAGGATTCGGCCAAGGTGCTCAATTTTGCCTTAAGCCAAAACATGGTGGAGGCTAAAAATGTAATCTATCTTTTTGAGAATGGAGACGTGGCCCAGAGGTAATTTTTCATTTATCATTTTCCAATTTCCATTGATTTAACATTGTCTCATTTGTCTATTTAGGGGAAAATGTTTAAATGGTAAATCATCGGTAAATGGTAATTGGTAATTGGGTAATGGTTAAGCATGACAATTTTCGCATAAACTTATTTTTTATCCTCGTCTTGATTGTATCAAGCCTAATTTTTTATAGGCTTTTTGTTTTGTCTTATGTTCGTCATTCAGTTTACTCCAGAACCGCAACGGCTCAAAAAGAAAATATTTTAAATATTTTAGCTAGAGGCAGTATTTATTTAAAAGATCCGACATCAAGCAGTCTGTTTCTTGCCGCTGCTAATAAAAAGTTTCCATTGGCTCAAGTTGTTCCATCTAAAGTTAATTGGGCGACTGACAGTGAAAAAATATCTCAGATTGCCGATATTCTAAAAATAGAAAAAGACTTTATTTTAAAAACAATACAAACAAAACAGAATTCTTCAAAGGTCTTGGTCAGACGGCTAGAGGTGGGTCAGGTTGAAGCTATTAAAAGCTTAAACCTTAAAGGATTGAGTATTTCATACGAAACCGACAGGTTTTATCCTGGACAGAAATTGGCGTCTAATGTCATAGGTTTTTTGGGATACGATCTTAACGGACGTTCGGGTCAATATGGCATTGAGTCTTATTATAATAATGATTTGTTTGGTAAAAAAACTTCAAAAGAGGCGGGGGCTACAGGACTTATTGAATATATTAAAAACCTAATTTCCGGAAAAAAGAATGATTCTTCAGTTAACGGAAATAAGGCATTCAATCGTCCATCTGACATTGTTTTGACTATTGATAAAAACATTCAGACTTATGCTGAGGACAAACTCGAAGGTTTATTGAAAAAGTGGGATGCTCAAAAGGGGACGATTATTATCCAAGATCCTAGTACTGGAAAAATATTGGCCATGGCTGACAAGCCAACTTTTGACCCTAATAATTATAGTGACTATCAGCCCAATTTATATATTAACAAGGGAGTACAAGAAGTTTTTGAACCCGGTTCTTCGTATAAACCAATAACGATGGCCATGGGATTAGACTTGGGCAAAGTTACTCCACAAACAACTTTTACCGACGAGGGGTTTATTAAGGCGGCAGAATATACTATACGCAATTTTAGCAATAAAGTTTTTGGTCTTCAGACGATGTCTCAAGTTTTAGAGAAATCAATAAATACTGGAGCTATGTTTGTGGAAAATGCTGTCGGCGATGATAATTTTCTTAATTACACAATAAATATAGGATTCGGACAAAGAACGGGCATAGATTTACCGGGTGAGGTTAATGGAGATATTACTAACCTATATAGTGGAAGAAAGATTAATTATTTAACAGCATCTTTTGGACAAGGAATTGCTGTTACGCCAGTACAACTTGTTAATGCGTATTCTGCGATTGCAAATGGTGGAAAACTGATGAAGCCATATGTTGTTGAAAAAATAATTAAAGAAGGGGGAGAGGAGATTGTTACCAAGCCAGAGATTGTGAGTATTCCTTTTTCGGAAAAAACTTCCAATAGGTTAAAGGCGATGTTGGTCGGAGTGGTAGATAATGGCTTTGATAAGGCCAGAATTAAGGGATATGATATAGCCGGTAAAACTGGAACCGCGCAAATACCAGACAGAAGGGGTGGTTATGATGAAAAGGAATTTATTCATAATTTTCTTGGGTTTGCGCCAGCTTATGACCCCAAGTTTGTGATTTTAATAAAAATGGACCGGCCAAAAGGAATTCAATTTGCCGCCGACAGTTTGTCCCCGTCATTTAGAGAGGTTGCCCAGTTTTTGATTAACTATTATAAGATTCCACCTACTAGAAAGTAAATTAAGATACCAATATACGAATGCATTCGAATGATACTAATAAATACAAATAACTAAAAAATTAGTATCCATTCGTATCATTAGTACAATTAGTATATTAGTATCTATATCAATGAAAGAGTCAATAAAAAAAATTATTGTCTGGAAACTTGGCATAATTGCCAAAATGTACCTAAGGCTCTATAAGCCCCAGATTGTCGCTGTCACTGGAAATGTCGGGAAGACCTCAACTAAAGAAGCGATTGCTACTGTGTTGAGCAAAATTAAAAGAGTCAGATCCGGAAAGGGAAATCTTAATAACGAATTTGGTGTCCCTTTAACTATTCTCGGTAACTGGTCTGATGATTATTATGAGGCGGGAAATACTTTTTGGTTTTGGGTCAGGGTTTTATTTGTTTCGTTTCTCGGTCTGTTTTTTCAAAGAAATTACCCAGAAATTCTGGTTTTGGAATACGGAGCAGATAAACTAGGTGACATAAAAAGATTGGCTAATAAATTTAAACCACATGTCGGGGTGGTGACTGCGGTTGGAGAAATACCGGTTCATGTGGAATATTTTTCTGGACCCGAGGCTGTAGCCAAAGAGAAGGGCCGACTGGTGGAGGCGCTTTCCATTTCTGATTTTGCGGTTTTGAATTTTGACGATTTAGCTGTTCTTGAAATGAGAGAAAGAACAAAGGCAAAAGTATTTACTTATGGATTTGGTGAGGGTGACGGTCTGACTAACCAAGGAGCCATGGTTCGGTTTTCTAATTTTGAGCCATGGATAGAAAATGGGATTACCAAAGGAGTGAGTTTTAAAATTAATCATGATGATAGTTTTGTGCCGTTTAGAATAACTGGTTCTTTGGGTAAATCCCAAGGATATGCCACGGCGGCCGCGGCGGCGGTGGGAGTTGTTTTTGGTATGAACTTGGTTGATATAAGCGAAGCTCTTTCCGAATACCACGGACCCAAAGGAAGACTAAAAATACTGAAAGGAATCAAGAACTCCACAATCATAGATGATACATATAACGCCTCTCCTTTATCAACCCATCTTGCTCTGGAAACTCTTCGGGGTTTGCCGGGGCCAGCCTCTTCGGCTGGTGCGTTGGGGAGGCGCATCGCTGTTTTAGGAGATATGCTTGAATTGGGAAAATATTCCATTCAAGCCCATCAGGAAATAGGTAATATGGCGGGAAGTTTTGTTGACCTGCTTGTTTGTGTCGGTTCAAAAGCAAAATTCATTGCCGATTCGGCTTTTAATCAGCTTGCCCCGA
>Ga0210057_1007331_pt1 | contig 13414 bp, 12 predicted proteins | sample CryGeyCG2114_010_2_FD_183968 | JGI IMG/M metagenome (GOLD analysis project Ga0210057, IMG submission 183968) | Groundwater microbial communities from aquifer - Crystal Geyser CG10_big_fil_rev_8/21/14_0.10 (SPAdes) (version 2) | ecosystem: Environmental > Aquatic > Deep subsurface > Groundwater ... | reverse complement strand
AAACAAGCCGTTAAGACAGCCAGCATTGAGAGTTTCAGCAATTTCTTCCTTAGCGAAGCAACCATCCATGGCATCTAAAAACAAGGCTCCGATGCAACCATCAACGTTTAGGATGAGAGTTTCTGCTTTTTGTAAAGTAACTTCTTCAACCTGCAAGGCGTAATCCAAATATTTTGTAGCAGGGAAATTTTTCCGTGCGAAATCTTTTAAGAATTCTACTCTTTTGTCAGGATTTCTTTTTGATTTGATCTTATGACCAATGCCCGGTATGTAGATGCCTTGCTTCTTCATGCTTTCCACGAAATCAGTTGGCTCTTGCTTGTTATCGCAAGCTTCTCGGAAATATTTAGCTGCACCATCAATAGCACCACCATGTCTATCACCAATAGTTGTCAACCCGGCAATCAGGCTGGAGATCAGATCTTTACCTGCCCTAGCCGTAACCATGGCGTTATGCGCTGTAGCGACAGCAGGACCATGATCAGCACAGATGACTAAGCAAAGATCGATGAATCGCGTAAAATGATTTGGTAAATTTTTCTTGAACCATAGCAAGCCGATAACCCTTCCTAATGAAGCATTTTCTTCAATCAGTTGTGATAAGGGAATCTTGTTATAAGTAGGTTCCTCGCCTAAATCAGAAGAGATGGTCGAAGTAAAATTAGTCGGTCTCCGCACTAAACCAGCTTTGACAGCTTCTTGATAGTCTTGAGGGATTGTTGGTTTATTATCTTCGGACATGGTTATGTTTAATTTAAGGAACGTATTTTTAATGGTTTCCTCTAATTTTTCAAACGATTCCGGAACAATGATACCAACTTCTTTCAAAATTTGATTTTTCGTCTGAGCGGATTCTTCTTCCTTGCCGGCCTTAGCTCCAGCGTGACCAAATTGTACTTGGAAAGGGAAAAGATTAGCGCAGGTGCCAGAAACCCACATCACTAAGGGTTTAGTGATTTTTCCTTGCTTCTTGGCTTCGGCAATTTCATATTCTGCCTTACCACCAAGCTCCCCTAAGGAAATAATCATCTTGATGTCTGGATTTGCTTCAAACCTTAAGATGTGCTCTAATAAAGTTGAGCCAGGAAAAACATCTCCACCGATAGCAATGCCTTCGTTGATTCCGTCTGTAGCTCGGGAAATGATGTGAAACATCTCATTCATCATCCCTCCTGATTTAGAAACAAAACCAACACTACCTTTCCGGTATAATCTTGCTTTGAGGATGTTTTCATTGCTGCCACCAGCGTGACCGATACGGAACTTATCGGCTACGATGCCGCCAACAGTAGCTGGGCCGATGATAAGTTTATTTTTGCTTTTCGCCAGGGCGATGAGCTCCTTGACCTGCCTTTCTGGCAAACCCTCAGCGACGATAGTTAATGTCTTGATCTGCTCTTTATCTAAGGCTTGTTTGCTGGAAAGGTAAGCTGAACGGAAAGAAGCAAAATTAATCATACTGCTGGTCTGTGGATGTTTCTCACAAGCCTCTTCAATAGTAGTATAGATAGGAAGGAAAATTTCTTTAGTACCAAAAAAAACTTTATGATAACCTGCCTTACCAGGATGGATGATCGCGGCAATGGAGGGAATTTTTCTTTTGATCAGGTAATCGTAATCCAGCATGCTCTGAATCGGCCGTGCTTTCAGGTTGTAAAAGAAAGCCTGCGAGTCTTTAGTGAACAATTCGTAGTTTTTCATTTTATTTATTTATTTTATTTATTTTTTGCTAATGATTTATAATCGGGTTAATTTGTCTTTGGCGATTTCAATAATCTCAGGCATGGAAGTTTCTGGACCTCTGACGATCATTGGTATATCAAGTTTTTCGCCAACGTTTTTCATCAGTTTTAGTCCTTGCTCCCAGTTAGGACCACCTCGCCTGACATAGATGGAGATATTATTTTGTTTTAACGATTGACCATATTCTTCCAGCGCTCTGATAATGCCGATGAAGGTATTTTTAATGTCAGTAAAATTAGCAATACCACCAGCGATGAAAAGGATCTTGCCGTTTCCTTTTAGCATTAATTCAATGATAGTTTTAGCGTATTCATAAGATTCCTGAGTGGAAGGGTTACCGCTGTTTTCACCATAATTGCCGATGTCTTCGCCTTTGCCCAGATTAGCGATCATATCTAAGTAGATAACACTAGCTCCTCCCCCACCAAGAATATTCCAGATCCTTCCTTGCGGGTTAAGCACGGTAAGCTTAAGTGAGGCACCGCTATTTTCATCCAGCTGCTCGATATAGTCTTCTTCTGCGAATGACTTCTTCCCGAAAGGTTTAGGGAAAGGTAAATTATTCCATGTTTTCTGTTGCAAGAAGTAGGCGTTGCTATCTAAAATTGCTACAGTATCAAGGAGGTAGATTTTCTCGTCTTTTATGGTGAAAGGATTTATTTCCAAATAGGTGAAATCTAATTTTTTGAAAACTTCATAGAGTGAGATCACGAAAGTTTTGATATTTTCAGCGGTAATTTCTTGAAAATTAGCTGTGCCAGTTGTCGGAACAATAATTTTTTTCATCTTAGACCAGTTATCTTCAACATTTACACCGCCTTCTTCACTAAAGTAGATCACATCACCATCACGTTCTGAGAGAAAGGAAAGGTAGTATTCCTTGTCGTGCGGAATGAATGGTTCGATAAGAAAATGAGTTAGTCTGTCTTTAATCTTACCAATGACGATTTCTTTGTTGAGGTTTTCTTTGATAAAAGATTTAGTTTGTTCTAAATTTGCATTGACTAGCACCAAACCATGCTTGCCACGTTGTCCGAACAACTGATCCGGTTTAACCACTAACGGTTGAGCTAGCCAAGGTAATGAAGAGAAATCCAAGGAGTTGAGATCTGTAGTTTGATCTATTAGAATACCTTTTACCTCAAGTCCAAGATCAATGTTTTTGGCAATCAATCTTTTGGCATCATATTCCCTAATTTTCTTTCTGGCCATTTATGGTTTTAATTTAGTTTTTCTTTAAATATCTAATGGAAGAAAAAGAAAGAAAAATAAGAAACAACCTCCATTAAACCACCATTAAATTTTAATATAAGGACTGTTCTACCGAATGAATGACAATCTGTGAAATGTGCGGTAAGGATGCTCCTTTGGTGAAAGCCGATGTGGAAGGCACGGAATTGGAAGTCTGCAATAATTGTGCCGGATACGGAACGGTAAAGAAGGGTTATTCGGGAAATAACTATAATTTGCGAAGAAATGGTTTTAGAAAAAATGAAAAACCGGAATTTAAAGTTGTTGATAATTTTGCCAGCCTCATCAGAAATGCTCGGGATCAGAAAGGAATGACCAACAAGGATTTTGCAGGAATGCTCAATGAGCGGGAAAGTCTAGTGGCAAAATGGGAGAATGGCTCTTTAAAACCACGAATTGATACAGCAAGAAAGATAGGTAAAATCCTTAGTATAAACCTTTTGGAAAAGATAGGCCCCACAAAAGCAGAAAAAGAAGAAAAAGAAGACACTATCGGGGGAAAAGCTTCTAAAGATGAGTTTACTTTGGGCGATTTCATCAAGGTTAGAAAGAGGAAATAATTTTATGAAACATCCGGATAAGATTGAAGGATATTCTTTGGAACGTTTAGCTAGTATCTTTTCTGATGCTGATAACCTTTACCAATTGGCTTGCGATTTGAGAGAGCAAAGTTCAGGAGATTATTCTAAAGGAAGAAAACAATTAGCTAACCGCTTAGATTTAACTGCGGAAAGATTATCTGAAGCAGCTTACGAATTAGGTTATGAGAGCAATGGTTTTGTCGCTGAGTCTCTAGTGAAAGAAGTAGGAAACTTACGTTATGATAAGATTGTAGGAATCTTAGATCTTGTCAATTCTCAGTTTAGTGTTAGAAGTGAACCCTGGTTTAGAAACGCCTCTCTAAAGTTAGATGAGGCAGTAGAAGAATTAAGCAAGGCTTGGAAAATCTGTGAACCTTATATGAAAAATAATAAGGCAAAATAAGTTGCAGCTCCTAGAATAATTCCAGCTATCACATCTTTCCAGTCGTGCTTCCGGAGATATATCCTAGAGTAGCAGACCAGTAAAGTGAAGATAAGCAAAAAAATGGTGAAACTTGTTTCTGAGATGAAGTAAAGGAAAGTCAAGCAGATAAAGGTAATTCTTGCGGCATGCCAGCTGGGGAAAGAAGAAGCATCAATCCTTTCGATAAAATTAGCATGGCTTTGTTTATGGGGGCGATTCTTAAAATAAACCATCCTGATAAGGATGACAATGATGAAAGTGATAAGCAAACCTAAAAATAGTTTTAAAGCAAGATTATACCGCTGGAAAAGCAAAGTTAAACAAAAGATGACCCCATAAAATACCATCCCTCCAAAAGCAGTAACGTCTCGGAAAAGACTGTGGATGATCTTGTTTAAGGTTTTGTGCATGATCAATAAGAAAGCATTAAAGGTAGATAAAGGTTGCTGTAGCAGTCAACCAAAGGAGCATGCCAATAATCATCGCTTTATCTTTGATAACTTTCTCCGGATGCCTGGCGATAATCGATCCAGAGTTGGCTAAATGATAAAAACGGAAGATTACAAACAAGGCAAAAGGTATTGTATAAAGAAGGCTGTTGTATTCATTAAGGAAAGAATAGAAAGCGTAAGACATGATCAACAATGTTGTGGAAATCAGCATCAAACCATTGGTGGTCTCTTTAGTGTATTGGCCAAGAACTTCTCGGGTAGAAGCTGCGTCCTCCTGCAGGAAATGCAAATCAGCATGTCGTTTGCCGATGGCAAGAAAAAGAGCCAGAAAAAAAGGACCGAGAAGCAGCCAAGGAGAAATTACTACCTTGATGGCAAGAGCTCCAGCAGTAGCCCGAATGACAAATAATGCCGCTATGACTAAAACGTCGGCCATAATAATCTTCTTGAGGAAGAAACTGTAAAGTTGAGTTATGATCAAAAGGCTAAGGGCAGCAAGCAGGAAGAATAAACCGAGGGTGTAGGCCAAATAGAGTCCAGAGCAAGATAAGACTATAATCAAGAACAGTGCTTTCGATTTACTGATCGCTCTGGAAGCAAGCGGACGGTTTTTTTTCTCTGGATGATTTCTGTCTTTCTCGATATCAACAAGATCATTTATGATATAATTGGTCGAAGAGAGTAAGCAAAAAGAGATGAATCCAAGCAGAGAGATCTTAATCAAGTCGATGTTGAAAATGTTTCCGGAGAAGAAAAGAGCAAGGAACAGTAAGATGTTTTTGTACCATTGCTTAACACGGATCAAGGTCAATAAATCTTTTATATTTTTTAGTTTCATTATTTATATTTTTATATTTTTATTGTGAATCACTATCCTATTGTTTAGGCAAGTAAATTTTATAGGTACAGATCCTATCACTATTTTCAAATTTAAATTGTTTGCTGAAAATCTCGTCATTTTCCTGATGTATCTCTAGGAGAAGAGTTTCTCTTGATTCTTGGCATCCATTATCTTGCGGTGGGCAGTTAAAGTCACAATAGTTGATAAACAGCAAGGCAAAGTTTTTTTTCTCCCGCTCATAGATTTGGGGAGCAAAATCCATATCATCTAGGGTTACGATGGGCAGATCGACAGCTGAAACCAATGAAGGGTCGGAAGTTAGGATTATCCCTGTAATGTTTTTATCTGCAACGATTGTCTTGATTTCCCTATCAAAGGTGGGAGCGCGTTCAATGTGTAATTGGTGCGGTAAAGGTAGGAGTGTAAAGATAATACAGAGGATAACAAAAGCTTTAGCCGTGATGACTGGTTTAGGGTGCTGTTTGATTTTCTGATGGAAATAGCTCAAAGAGTAAGCAACAACCATGGCCATGAAAGGGAGGATTGTCGTCAAATAACGTACTTCTTTTCTGGGGACATAAAGGAAATAAGCCAGAACTAAAACAGGGATGAGGATAATCAGGAGCTTGGAGTAATTTTTCCATCTTTTTAGCTTGATAAAATGGTATAAATACCAAAAAAAGAAAAGGTAGATTGGAGTTTGGATGAAAAAATTAGTGAAGTAGAAAAAAAATCCAGTGTCGTAAAGCCAGGTGGCGGTAGTCACTATCCAAGAACCAGCAGTGAACGGTGCAAAATAATCACCATAACGTTGGAAATTGAAAATAAGGAAAGGTATGACCACCATTAAAAAACCAAGAGAGTAAACAAGCAAGTTTCTCAGCTTAAGGAAAATTTTTTCTTTCTTAACTAATAACACTAATCCAACTGCGCCAAATAAGATCCCTTGCGGAAACTTTGTCATAAAAGATAACCCTAAGAATAATCCAGAGAGAAACAAATTAGGCATATTTGCTTCCTTGATCACGAACCAAATTCCTAACAGACCGAGAGTAATGGCTAATGGTTCAGTAAGGATCAAACCGTTCATCAAGATAAAAACCGGGGTGAAACTAAAGATTAATGAAGCGAAGATAGCAATTTTCTTATTAAAAATTTTATCGCTAATCTTATAGGTCAGGAAAATCGCTGTGAGTGAGAAAATAGTATCAAGAATTTTGCCCATGACAATCGGATCTAAACCAAGTTTCCAGAATATCCCTAGGAGAAAGGGATGGGTCAAGGGTCTGAATGATTCCCAAATACCTAATTCTCCGCCAGAAAAGATATACTTGCCCATATTCACATAAACATGTGAATCCCACCACAAAGGGTAATCGACAAGTAGAAATAAAACTCTGATGACTAGGGAGATGGTTAGAATGTAAAGAAGCGGTTTCTCCTTAATCTTTTCCCATATTTTCATCTTGACATTCCGGTGAGTCCTGCAAGGAAGAACAAATTATCTCTTTCATCCGATCTTTCTTGACCACTCCTTCATATTTTTTATTATCAATAATGAGGGTAGGATCTTTGGTAATGTTAAACTGGGAAATCAAGATGTCTACCATCGGTTCCTGAGAACGCAGATCAAGGTTGATAGGGAAGACCAAAACTTTCTCCCCAAAGATTTTTTTATAATATGATAGGATAGTTCCTTGTGTAGGACAAGAAGAACAATCTTTAGAGTAGAAATAAAGTATGGGTACGATGTCCATCTGGCACTGCTGCTTACTTTCTATAGCCAATAACCAGTAGCGTAGGTTATCGATGACATAACGCCGCATAACTATCTCCTTTCTTTCATCAGCGATGTTCTTTTCTTCTTCATAAGCGACAACCTCACTTAGAGAATCAGAGAGTTCTTTGATCGCTTCGTTTAAGGTAGCGGAAAGGATGGGGCAATTGTTAAGATTCTGGAAAGATCCCAACCAAAGATATTGCAGTTGAATACTCATGTATTTAACGTCCTGCTGCATATTGATCTCTTCAACGAGGTTGTAACGGTGATCTTCAATGATGAAACCTAAGGTTATTCCTAATGCAAGAATGAGAAAAGTTATAACTCCTGCTAAGATATACTTGTCTTTACTGATCTTTCTGAAAGATGACTTTTCTTCTTGATTTTCCTGTTGTTGACCGTTATTTACCATTTAAGTTTCCTCGTTCTAGCAAATTCGAAGAGGGAGAGTAATAAAATTATCCCTTTAAGAACATAATAGAATGCAAAATATGGGATCAAGGCAATAAATCCAAATTTCATCATCTTTTCATTAGCGTTTCTGTGGGCGGCGTAGAAGAAAAAGAAACCAACAATGAAGATAAAAATGATGATGAAGCCTTTCCTGAAATCAAGGAGAAGGAAATTAAGGAGCCTAAAATCAAAATTAAAATTTTGTATCAAAGGTAATAGGTTGAAATTTACAGCCATGAAACTTTTGATGCTTTCCCATAATGGAGTGATGAAGAGATAGATAGCAAAGAAGATACCCGCTAGGGCAAAGATGTAACCCGCGATGTTTTTGACCATCTGGATCAAGCCAAAATCACCGTATTTCTTATTGGCAACCAACTCTTTATATTTATGGATACAAAGGATACTGCCTAAATACCAGCGCCGACGTTGCTTATAAAAAGGCTTGATTCTATGAGGGGCAGTAGTATAAACATAACCATCTGGGCATTGACGCATCTTATAGTGTTTTTTTTGAATACGATAAGCAATCTCTTGATCTTCTACGATATTTTTTTCATCAAACCCGCCAATATTCCTGATGATTTCCGTCTTATACAATGAGAAAGGACCAGGAGCTACATAAAGTGAATCAAGGTGACTGGAGATACGAGAAATGAGGATAATGACCAGATATTCTAACCACTGGACTTTTTGCAGGAGATTCTTGGGCTTGTAAACTTTCATCGCTGGAGTGATAATGGCTAAGCGGGGATCATTAGCTTTGTAATATATAGATAGCATTTTTCTAAGAGTTTGAGCGTCAACAAAAGAATCAGCATCAAGACAAGCAAAAAATTCTCCTTTAGCCAGATCTAAAGCGCGGTTCATGGAAGCGGCTTTACCCCTATTTTTATGGTAAAGTAGCTGACAATTTGCTTTATCTTTAATATATTCTGTGATTATTTCTCTGGTCTTGTCCTTTGATCCATCATCAACAACGATGATTTCGATCTTATCTCGCGGGTAGTCTATTTCATAGGCTGATTTTAGTGTTCTTAAGATGTTAGCTTCTTCGTTGTAAGCAGGTATGATAACAGTAACAGTGGGAAAATTCAATGGTATGAGGTCACTAGTCTCTGTCTTAAAAAGTTCTTTTTTGTCAAAATAAACCAACAACAGGAATATTGAAAAATATAAAGATGCAACATAAACAATCCAAAGTATGACGTTGGCAAAAATATTCATAATCTAAAATCTCCTTCTGAAAATTATCCCAGATTGTACACCCAAACCTCATAATCTTCTTGAGAATAAACCAATTTAAACTTTTCGTTTTTCAGCAATAGATTCAACCCATATTCACTGGGAAGATCTTCTTTCATCTCAGGGGTAAGATAAATAATGCTAATTTCATTTTCTTCAAGGATAGGAAACAAATCTTGGATGTAGTTTGCGTTATAGATATTTTGGAGGATAGATTCTCCTTGTTTATAGGATACGGCAGGGGAACGTTCAGCAAAATAGGTGATATATTCAGCGTTGATCTTATCAGAGAAAATAACCTCTCCTGAGACAGTAGCTTTTTCTAGCGCTAAAAGAGCATCATGAGCATCTTCAGTAGGAGATAATTCAGAAAATCTATCTAAATAAGAAAGGGTAGAAAACAATAAACCTAAGATAAACAGCAAGATAGTGAAATATTTTATTCGCTTTAGCTTCCATTTTTTGGAAAATACCTTGACAAAACCTAAAGCAGAGAACAGTATAAGGATAAGGGTAAGATAAAATATCAACTGTGTGCTAAGAAGAATGTAACCAAAAAGGATAAAGGGTAAGAAAAGATAAGCTAGAGAATAATATTTTTTCTTCCAGGCAATTCCTAACCCGATAAGACTAAATACAATAACAAACAGGCTTAAACCGCTTAACCCTCCCAAATCAGAGATGAGGTCAGGAAGAACACTTTGCTGATGGAAAGGTCCAGAAACGAAAGGTATCTTGAAAATTAGCCAATTGATAAAAAACATCAAACCTAAGATAATGAGAAAGAAGTAATCTTTGTTTTGCTGAGGATCATCTTTATTTTTTTTGTTGATGAAGAGATAAATTAGCATTATGCTGATAAAGATGAGGATACTGAACAGATCAATAAAAGTGCCTAATATTATGGGGAATACTGCTAACATTTTCCATTTTTTTGATTGTAACAGATTTAAGCTGAGAAGAACCAGGAAAGCAAAATAAGAATAAGCTGAAATCGTGGTGAAAGTGTTAATGAAAGCAGGAGTAAAAAGCAATAACAGAAGGAAAACTGCAGTTAGATCTTTTTCAAAACCAGATTTTTCGGCGATCCTATAAAACAAAATGATGCAGATAAAAGCTAGGAGAAGTGGTATGACCATCAAAAAATTTAAAGGTAAAAAATTCATGACAAAATTAAGGGGTAGATAGTAGAAATTCTCCCAAGTTATTTCCTTAGCAGAATTTAAATGGTGATAGGTTTCAGACCCGCTAAGCAAGGGCTGTCCGCTTCTTACAGCTAAAAAAATTGCCAATATTAAGATTGCCAACAAGGGCATAATCCATTTTTGGTTCTCTTGGAAATATTTTAGGGACTTATTCATTCCTGTACCTCTGTCTTTTCCAAGCTGCAGCCGATATTATAGATTTTTGTTTTGTTATAGTAAATTCTGTCAAAGCAACCATCAGCAGATTTGTAAGGCAAAGTGTCGACAGCATATCTTTCTTTAGCTTGTGGTGTAAGCACGATGTAATCGATATTGTATTGATCTGTAATCCTTAAGGCTTCAGTTTCTAGCTGAGTTTTAAATAATTTATCTAGATCAGTAAATTTCCCTTCCACATTATCGACGAGAGTAAATCGGTTATCCATAAAATTTTTTCTTTGACCATAGTATGCGACCAAAGGACCTTCTTCTAGCAGTGAGGCGACAGTTGAATTTTCCGGAGTGTTCTCTTGAAGCCAACTAAACGCAGCAATATCTTCGTCAGAGGGAGTTTCTTGGGAAAAAGCTGTAGCAATTGCTGGCAGGACTGTAGTTACAATAAGTAGGATTATGATAATACTAATAAAAATTTTCCAGGTTTGAGGAGCTTTGGTTTTCTGGAAGTAATCCTTGCTTTCGTTATAGAATTGAGAAAACAGGATAGAAAGGATGATGCCAAAGAAAGCTAAAGATAACTGGAATTCCATCAACCTAAACCAGGTCAGTAGGGTTGTGGCGATGACAAAGGAGATCAAAAGAAAAGTTTTACGGTCTTTTAATTTAAACAATGATCTGTAAGCAACGAGGACTCCTGTGACGAAAGGGATGGCGCTTACCAGAAGCAATGCTTGCGCCAGAGTTATCTTAGGGAAATAATTGAGAATCATCTGAGGGGGAATGTTTTGCCAGATGAAACTGATCCCTTCGTGCAGGAAAGTATCCTTGAAGAAGACAAATTGCAGCCAGATGTAGAAAAATAGTGAAAAGAGCATGATCTCTAATTCAGCTCGTTTTACCTTTTGACCTTCCAAGATGAACAATAAAAAGTAAATTGAGAAGCCAATCAATAGCATAATGGTGGCAGAACTGGTCAAGGAGGCCAAGAGAAATGCTCCAATGTAAAGATAAAGATATTTTTTTCGGTTGATGTTGAGGAAAGCATAAAGGGCTAGGAAAATCAAAGGCAGCAGTAATGAAGAGGCTGAAAAACTATTGGTGGTGTATAATATGGGCAGAAAGCCAGCGATGAAAGCAGAGAACAATGGCGCATTGCTTTCTGGTGCACTATAATCACGGGAGATCAAATAAACAATTATTGTCAAGCTGGCAAAAAGCAGGTTAGGTAAGATTTTAGTGATTAAGGCAAGAGGTAAAAATAGATCAAATAAGGCAGACAAGTAATGGAAAAAGGGTAAAAAAATAAGCTCGCGCCCTCCGTATGATAAAGGATCTTGGTATAAAGGAAGTCCATGCTGAGAAATGTATTCAACATGCCTTAAGTCAAAGTAAGAATCATAAGTTAAATTAGGAATACTGAATGCTAGGATCAATCTTGTAAGCAAAGTTACAAGGAAGATGGCGATAAGCCAATACTGGTGTTTCTTTTGCATTATGGGGCAGATAAGGATTGATGTTTTATAAATATTAGGAAAAGAGTACAGTAATTGATATAAAGAGACTGCGTTGTTAATTAAGATATGGAGAAGATCAGCAGTGGGGCCGGATGTCTTGACATGCTCTTAAAGGGAGGCTATGATGCAGACATAGTAACAACAATTTTCGGTCCTTCCGGAACAGGCAAGACCAACCTCTGTTTATTAGCAGCAGTAAAGATTGCTGAAAAAGGTAAGAAAGTTATTTTCATCGATACAGAAGGTGGCATTGCTGTGGAGAGAATAAAGCAGCTAAGTGAGCGGTGGGAAGAGGTGCTAGGGAAGATTATATTTTTTAATCCCTTAAATTTCGAACAACAGAAAGAAACCTTTGAGAAAATAAAAACTATGATGAATGAAGCGATAGGGATGATTGTTGTCGATTCAATCTCTATGCTTTATCGTCTGGAATTAGGAAGAAGCGAAGAAGTCTATGAAGTTAATTCTGCTTTGGGAAAACAGATTGCTATTTTGGTGGAAATTGCCCGAACATATAAGATTCCAGTCTTGATAACCAATCAAGTATATTCTGATTTTGGTAATCGTGATCAAGTTAAGATGGTAGGCGGAGATCTTTTGAAGTATGGCAGCAAGTGTTTGCTGGAGTTGATGAAATTTAGAAATTGTCGTGGTTTAGTATTAAGAAAACATCGTTCTTTGCCAGAAGGTGGAGAGTTGCGGTATAAGATAATCGAGAAAGGAATTGAAGAGGTTATGTAAGCCTATAATATTCTATCAAGACTGAATTTAAAATTTGATCCGGTTCATATCTGCGTTCTAATTCACTTTTTGTATAATAATCCGCTTCGTCTGGAGATTGTCTTTGAATGTTGAATCTCATCGCTGTGGGATTATTGCTGCTATAATAAAGTATTTTTGCTCCTAAATACTCAACCGGAATAATGTTTCCTTCTAAACTGAAACCATCTTTTGTTCTTGATAATTCTAGAACTTCTTTCATAAGGAAGTAAGAGCAAAATCTTTTCTTAAACTTTGTGATAGATAGGGGCAGAATAATTTTTTAGATTATCCTTTTTAAGCGGCTTTGTAGAAATTCTTTGAAAAAGTCACCTACTAGACACCCCGAATGGGGCAACCCCCGTCTAGTCAGCGTCAGCCGTTTCGTATTCTCAACGGCAAAGGTGACAGCTATGGTGACTTTTTCTAATAAGCCTTTTTAAGCAAAACCTTTATAAAAAGCACCCAACTTTAACCATCCATAGCCGAGATGTGTTCGCTGTAGGATGCATCGTACTGCGTGAGGCAAAAAATATCGCAGATAGGAATCTTAATTCTTATTTGTGTGGAGTAATTTAAACTGCAGAAAATTGTTGATGCAATTTTGGCATATTTCAAACGGAGGTTTTCAATATGACTGAAGAAGTAACAGAAAACTTGTTGCTGGAATCTAATGAATACCTGAAATCAGGAATCCATATCGGTACCAAATTCAAGACAAAGTACATGAAGAATTTCATCTACAAGACCAGGCCAGACGGACTAAGCGTTCTGAACCTGCAGAAGATCGATGAGAGGGTCAGGGTAGCTGCTAATTTCCTCTCCCAATATGAACCGCAGGATATCCTGATTGTTTGTAGAAGGGAAAATGGTTGGAAAGGGTTGAAGAAGCTGCATAAGTTAACTGGCATTAAAGTGATTACTGGTAGGTATCCTCCAGGAATCCTGACCAATCCAAATTTGCAGACTTTCACTGAACCAAAAGTGATGATGGTTTCAGATCCGTGGCC
>Ga0210057_1007330_pt1 | contig 13416 bp, 17 predicted proteins | sample CryGeyCG2114_010_2_FD_183968 | JGI IMG/M metagenome (GOLD analysis project Ga0210057, IMG submission 183968) | Groundwater microbial communities from aquifer - Crystal Geyser CG10_big_fil_rev_8/21/14_0.10 (SPAdes) (version 2) | ecosystem: Environmental > Aquatic > Deep subsurface > Groundwater ... | reverse complement strand
GGACTGTTCGTCCATTACGAATATCGCCAATCATTGTTATTGTTAACCCTTCTATTTTTTTGTGTCTTTTAAAAATGCTAAACAAATCAAGAAGAGCCTGGGTAGGATGTTCCCCAATACCATCCCCCGCATTGATGATTGGTTTGTCGCTATAATGGGCGGCTATTTTGGCAGCTCCCTTCTTAGGATGTCTCATAACGATGAGGTCTGCATGTTTTGAAAACGTCCTGATGGTATCCGCAAGGGTTTCACCTTTGGATACAGAGGAGTTTGCCGTACCATGAATGGGAACAAATCCTCCTCCTAAACGCTGAATGGCAGTTACAAAGGAGCTGTATGTTCTACTTGATGGCTCATAAAAAAGAGCAGTCATCATTTTTCCCTTCAAAATATCAATATGGCCGTGAGAATTGGTTATTTTTTCCATTTCCGAAGCGACCCGAAAAACATGTTCAATATCCTGCTTAGTAAATTGGTTTGCGCTTAATATATCCTTGTTGAAAAATTTGTTTTTATACATGTTGAAATGCATAGGCGAAAAAAATCCCCGCCTTGGGCGGGGTGGAACTTTCTCAGAAATTTTTAATTTTTTGTCGTATCCTCATTAAAAGCATATTTAACCACATATCCTTCCCATTGTCAAAACTATTTTTTGAGAGACTGTCGTATTGCGTTTATGACTAATTCTATTCCCATTACGTTTTCTCCTCCATGGGGAAGAATTATGTCTGCATATTTTTTTGTCGGTTCTACAAACGCAAGATGCATGGGGCGAGACATGGTGAGGTATTGATTAAGCGAAAAATCTAAAGTCCTCCCTCTCTCCCTAATATCCCGTGTAATTCTCCGTCCAAGTCGAATATCCGCATCAGTATCAATAAATAACTTTATATCCATCATGTTTCGTAATTCCTCATTCTGAAAGATAAGGATTCCCTCAATGATGACAATTCTATTTGGTTTGACCAGTAGTGCCTCAGTTGATCGGTTGTGATGGGAAAAATCGTAAAGAGGTACCTTTATTTTTTCACCTCTTTTCAGCTCCCTCAATTGTCGAATTATTAAATCCGTTTCCAATGAATCGGGATGATCATAATTTGTTTTTTCCCTCTCACTCATTTTCATGTGTGACTGATCTTTGTAGTAACTGTCATGTGCAATGCAACTACAGTGCCTGTTGAAGAAAGATACTATTTTTGTAGCAACAGTTGTTTTCCCCGAGCCCGTCCCTCCGGCTATACCAACAAATAAAGGGGTTTGTTTCATTGCACTCATATTATATAATCAAATCTGATTATTTGTAGTGTCGGGGTGTGGTAAAAGGCGCGATGTTGGAATGGCAGACAAGTTAGTCTCAAAAACTAATGAGGGCAACCTCGTGAGGGTTCGACTCCCTCTCGCGCCACAATTTACCAACTTCCCCCACCCCCACCTCCGCCTCCTCCCCCTGAAAACCCTCCCCCACTGAAGCCCGAGGAGAAACCAGAACTAGAACGAGTAGGGGTTGCGCTATACCTAAAAGTAGAAACGGAAGAATGAAGTGCGTTTGATAAGTACAGCGCATTAAATGCTGTATTGTTTTGTCCTGCGTACCAGGAAGGTTGAGTGAGAGTGATATCTTTAAATCGTTTCGCCCAAATGCGTTCTACCCCAAATGCCACTGCGTAGGGCAATAGTTTTTCAAACATTATTTGGTTTTTTGCCTGAAACTCCAGTTGTCTATCTTGAGAAGAAAGAAATGTCTTAAGAGACCGCGCAATACTCGCCTGCTGTGCGCCTTCTGCAGTCTTGGCAGGCATATTCTTGCCAAAAATAAAGGCAACCACTGCGAGAAATATGTTCCCTGTAAACAACGCCACTCCCGCTAAGACATAATATTTTGTGCGTGTGGCTTGAGGATCAACTTTAAAAAACCCATCCTTGACTACTTGTTTATATAGATTGTCCGTTACCTTTTGCATCTCACTACTCAGATCCGTTCCTTTTAGTTTTAATTCATTTTTTCCCCCAAAAAGACCATTGAGTAATTCCTTTTCAAATGTCATGAGAGAGCTATCTGTAGGCCAGCCACTTCTTCTGACAAACGTAAACTCCTTTTTTTTATCCTCAACGATTTGAAAATATCCTTTCTGGGCAAGCTGAATAAGGGAACCGAAAATGTCCTTCATATCTACCGTTTCGTCCATGAGAGCTCCCGTCTCTGCAGGAGTAAGGGTTCGTCCCTTTGCTTTTGGAGGATCAAACCATGCGCGAACAGATTGCGACCTAGGGTCTCTTCCAGATAAATACCATTTAATCGGGATATAAAGAGGAAGGCCTATATACCAAATGAAGGCAAGGATACCGAGGAGCGTAAAAATAATGCCGAGAATAAGCTTTCCATACCATGTATTTTCAAATGCGGTATAGAGTTTTGGTTCTAAAACAGCAACTAACCCCTTAGGGAAACTCACTACCATAGTCAAACCCTTCCCCACCTCAACTAAAGCACTGAAAACTGAAGTACTATTGCTTTCTGAAAAAACACTACATTCTTTTGATGTACTTCCCGCAATACCCGTAAAACAGATTGTCTTGACAGCCTTCATATCCACCCCATCTGGAAGTCGGACCGTCCCATTAACATGTTCTTGATTTACAAGCCAATCGGTTCCAGTGATATTCCAATACAGTTCGTCATGATCCGAGAAATATGTTACAGCACCGGAAACCGTGTACTCGATGATGTATCTATGAAGGCCAGTGATGGTTCTATCCGCATCCCCAATTTTAATGCGGAGTTTATTGTCTACCCATGACTGGGTGTATTTATAAGAGTTTCCTGTTTCATCCTTGACACTTTGTAGCTGAATTGTGAGCTCATATTCCTTACCATCATTGTTTTTCTTTATATACGGGATATCTCGATAAATACCATGTTTATATAAATACTCAAAATCATAATCAATCTTTTCTCGGATATTCATTTTTCCATCCTTCTGGATGGTTATCTGGGTGTCATAGCCGCGAATAACCTCTGCATGAATCGGAGAAGCGCATATAACCGTTATAACCGCTATAAAGATTATAGCTGTTATATTCTGTATTCTATTTTTCATATAGTTACTAGTATACCATCCCCCATTTGATATGATTATTCCATGTATTTGGCTATCGGCTTAATTATTTGCTTATTTGTAATCATCATTATCTTCTCTTTCCCACAATTCTCTCCTATTCCCTATTTCCCTTCAAATGGAAGAGATATACCCCTTATTCTGAAAGCTTTAAACATCAGAAGTGATCAGACAATAATCGATCTTGGTGCGGGCGATGGTATCGTTATTTTTAGAGCCGCAGAAAGGGCTTTTCAGAACAAATGTAATACGAAATTCATCGCAGTAGAAATAAACCCTATTTTACTTCTTATCCTCCATATTCGCCGCCTTCTTCATCCCAATCGAAAAAATATTAAAGTCATCAACGCCGACATGTTTACTATACATTATCCTCTAATAACTAACGACCAACGACCAACGACTTTTTATATATACATCTCCCCCTGGTTTATCGAAAAAACCGTTACAAACATTACAAAACAAATTGAATCATTTGACCTTGTATCCTATTTTTACCAAGTAAAATGTCTTCCAAAACATAAAGAGGAGAAAAAGGAAGGAGTACATAAAATATATTCGTACCAATCACCAATCTCTAATCTCTAATCTCTAATAAGCTAACTATCTCCTGAGGCTTTGTGACAATCCATTGTGCGCCATATTCTTTTAATGCCTTTGCTGAATTGAGTCCCCACCCCGCAGAAATACAATCCAATTTTATTTTTTTGCACGCCTCGATATCTCTCATCTCATCCCCCACATATATCGACTCCACAATGGGCATTTTGTATTGACGTAACAATGAAAGAAGGGCTTTATCCTTCCCGAAAATATTCAATTCGCTATGAACAAAGTCAAAAAAACTTGCTAATTTATGTTTTACTATGAACTCTTGAATCGTATCTCTTCGATTTGAAGATAAAACCGCAAGTTTAAATCCTTTTGCCTTTAATGTTTTGAGCGTCTCCAAAATCCCCCTACAGGGAGGTACCGAAAACATCTGTTTATTGAGCATATCTCTCACCTTGAGAAGTAAATAGGGAACTTTTATGAAGGGGATACCGAATCTATGCGGTATATCCTTCAGTTCATGTTCACGTACCCATTCTAGATCTTCCGCAGTTATCTTCTTATCATATCCCACTTCCTTCGCCAATTCCACTATCAATGTAAGCACAACAGGAACGGTATCCGCAATCGTCCCATCAAAGTCGAAGATTATATATTTTTTATCTTTCATATATTCAAATTCCCTTTCAATAACTCAGGATGTCAAATATACATTCATGTGAAGTATTTTCTGGATTTTTGAACGTTGAAGCTGTCTGAGACTCAAAAAACATATGCTCGAGTTCTTCAACTTCAACAAAGACAGAAAATACGGAACATTATTTATCTTTTTCGCCGCAGCATCCTCCTCCACAACACCCACCCTCTTTCCCCTCTTTTCCTTCACAACCTTCCATTCGTTTCCCCTTTTCGTCATATTGATACAGGACATCATCCTTTTCATCCAATGTAGCCTTGTGTGATCCATCACAAAATGGGTGATTCTTGGAAAGGCCACACATACAAATATAAGTGGACTTTTCAGAAGGTTTTACTTCTAGGGGGGCTTTCGCCGTTTTTATAACAATTCGGGACATAGGAAATAATATTAAAATAATAAATCTACAGTGATTGTATCAAAGAATAGACAAAAAACCCATCTAGATATTTTCCTCAAGGCTAATTTAGCTTCAAATATGTGTATGCCAATTGCACTTGACAATTAATTAATGTACATGTACCATATGTACAAATGATGGACTTGAGTAAGTATACTGGGTTTGAGTGGGACAAGGGAAATATTGATAAAAGTTTTAAGAAGCACAAGATTAGTCCAAATGAATCAGAAGAGATATTTTTGGATGAAAGCTTATTAGTACAAGAAGATTTAAGCCATTCTCAACAAGAGCAGAGATTTATAGCAATAGGCAAAACAGTGAGTAAAAAATTGTTGTTAACAGTTTTTACTATTAGAAATTATAAGATCAGAATAATATCCGTAAGGATAGCTGATCATAAAGAAAGGAGACATTATGAAAAATCTTAAGAAAATTCCCTATTTTAAATCTGAAGAAGAAGAGCAAGAGTTTTGGCAGACACATAGTTCTGTTGATTATGTAGACTGGTCAAAAGCAAAGCGAGTAGCGTTTCCTAACTTGAAGTTAACCAGCAAACCAATCACAATACGCTTATCTATTTCATTACTTGAAAGAGTTAAAGTCAAAGCTCATCTACTTGATATACCATATCAGTCATATATAAAGCAGTTGATTGCACAAGGGCTTTGATATGAGCTTACGCAGTTACCGTACTCTTATCCACTGAGTAGAACTTCACGCGATCTCCCCTAAACATCATATCCAGCTCCCCCGTTGATCCGTTACGATGCTTGGCCATATAGAGCTTGACCATGCGTTTCGAAGCGTTTAGGAGATCTTCGCTTTCATCTTCATAGTAAAGAAACATAACCACGTCCGCATCTTGCTCAATGGCGCCACTCTCACGAAGGTCTGCAAGTTGCGGTTTTTTGGAGCCCCTCTGCTCAACGGCACGTGAAAGTTGAGAAAGGGCAAGAACGGGTATTTTAAGCTCACGGGCAAGATTTTTAAGCCCCTGGGAAACAAACGACACTTCCTGCACGCGCGATTCAAACCGTTTTCCCGCATCGGCTAACTGAAGGTAATCTACAACGATGAGCGATATATCCTTTTCAGCCTTGAGTTTTCTGGCTTTTGTCCTCATTTCAAGAATTGAAACTCCAGGAGTATCGTCAATATAGATAGGAGCTTCAGACAACTCACCCATAGCCTGTGTGAGACGCCTGTAGTCGTCTTCTGACAGTTTACCAGTCTTTAATCTCCATGCATCAATATCGGCCTGACCCACAAGCAGTCGGTCAACCAATTCTTCCTTGCTCATTTCAAGCGAAAAGAACCCAACCCCTTTTTTTGCTTTCAAAGCGACGTTGGAAGCGATATTCAAAGCAAAGGATGTTTTTCCAATACCAGGCCGGGCTGCAAGAATAAGAAGATTTGAGGCTTGCATACCCGCTAATTTATTATCCAGGTCTATAAATCCGGTAGGAACTCCCCTCAAGCCCGTACCATTTTTCATAAAATCTTCAAGTCGTTCAAAACTATTCGCAACAATCTCCTTTAATTCGATGAAATCACGATGAGATTGTTGCTGTGCTATGGCAAATATGTCAGACTCCACCTCGTCCAACATCTGTTTGATGTCACCCGTTTCGTTGAATGCGGTTTCCGCAGTACGCGAGGCAAGTTCGATTAGTTTTCGTTTTGTACACTGATCTTTGACGATATGCGCATAGTTTTCAATATTTGCGGAGGTGGGAACTGCATTGATGAGATCTGAGAGGTAAGTAGCTCCGCCTGCATCCTTAATCGACCCATTTTTCTGTAATTGATTTTTAAGTGTTATTACGTCAATTGGCTGTTGTTGTTCAAATAATTCCAACATCGCAGTGAAGATGAGTTGATGACCCCGCATATAAAAATGATTTATACGAAGAAATTCTGCAACTAAACCTATAGCCGAAGAATCGACAAGGATAGCCCCTAATACTGACTTTTCAGCATCAATATCCTGAGGAGGTACACGTAGAGCCAGTGAGGCGGAAGACATTGCCATAGTTCAAATTAAAATTCCAAATTAAAATTCAAAAAACTCTAAGCACTAATCAATTTCAAATTGGCCTCTTGACTGAATTTGAATTTGGTGCTTGAATTTTATTTAAGTACAACTACTCTCATCGCGACATCGATATCAAAATCTTCTTTTTTAACCACTAATTTTTCAAGTGGTTCTGCTTGTGCAATGCCCATTTTCTTTAGGAATTCATCAAGTGGGGCGAGATCTGAAAGCTCAGCAACACCAAGACGTCCATAATGCATAGGGATAACGATAGCAGGTTCAACTTTTTTTATTAAATGAATCGCTTCATCTGCCGTTATGGTATATGTCCCTCCCACAGGAACCAAAAGGATATGCACATCTCCAACTTCATCAATTTGAACATCGGTAGGCACCACCCCTAAATCACCACAATGAAGAACGGAGACTCCTTCTGATTCAATCTTATACATGACATTTTCTCCCCTTTCCTTCCCTTCAACCTTATCGTGAAATGAACTAAATCCCCAAATACGGACACCTTTTTTCTCAAACTGTCCGGGCCATGTGAGAATAAGGGGTTCACCTTCTATCAAATCAGTATGTGAATGGTCTTTATGTGCATGTGAAATCGTTACGATATCCGCCTCCTGTTTCGAAAATTTGATGCCAGTGAACTTTGGATCAAACGGATCCATGACGATTTTTGCATCTTTGGTTTTAATGAGAAACGATGAGTGAGAAAGGTATTTTATTTCCATAGTGGTATAAAGATACCAAAACGACTTGTTATTTGCAAATTGCTTTTTTTATGAGGTCTTGTTGGTCGGCAGGAAGCGTGTTAATATTTTGAAGTACTTTGCCGAGGGTATTGTCAAATACGAATTCTTTTGCTTTTTCTGTCGATTGAGTGGCAACGTTTTGAACGGTCTGCTGCACAGTTTCTTGAGCTACTCCCAAAACTTTTTCCGCTTCCTTTTGTAGTTGATCGGTGAGAGGTTTTACGTTTTTTAATTCCTCATTCACTTGTTTCTTTATGGATTCAATTCCCAATGTGGAACCTAAAGACTCTTTTTTGGGAGGTTTTAACTCCTTTTCTTTTAAAATCATCGGTATCAACACATTGCCTAATAACAGCAGGATGATTAAAAGTGTGGGTTGCCAAATAGGTATCTGGCGCGTAGCTATTTCCTCAATTTGCTTCAATTTCATACAGAAGTTATACCATATTTCCAATGAAAAAACCTATTGTCTCTGTATGTTATCTATATATCTCTTTTCGATGTCCAATTCGCAAAATGATGATTTTTACTCCGTCAATATCAAATATGATACGATAGTCCCCAACTCTCCATCGATGTGTGCCAATTGCAGAATTAACTAATTTTTTAGCAAATAAGAATGGATTGAGGGCGTATTCCTCAAGTTTTTTCTTAATACGCTTCTTTGCGACTGTATCGAGTTTATGGATATCATCTACTGCCGACTTTGTATAGAGAAGGGTGTAAATCATAGATTAGATAGCTCCAAACACCTCTTCGTGGCTGAAGATAGCTCCAGCTTTATATTCTTTGCGCGCCTTTTGGATACTTTTCACATAATCCTTATTTACTAAGGCCAGAAGATCTTCAAATAAATCAATATTAACAAGAGCTGAGTTAAGCTTCCCTTTACTAGCCACCAAAAGATAATCTCGCTTATTTGAAATTTCTTTTAAGCTATCCGCTAGATTGTTTCTGAGTACTGTGGTTGTAATAATATTCATAGAATTATATTGTACATTTGAAATGTACGTTTTGCAACAAGAAAAAAAATATCCTTCTTCCAGATGGATGGTTTCAGTGTATAATAGCGAATATTGGTGGCTGTAGCCTTCGGTCCTGAGCGAAGTCGAAGGATCAACCTGGAGGCAACGGTTACTGGTGGTATTTATTGGTGGCTGTAGCTCAACCTGGTTAGAGCGTCGCCCTGTGGAGGCGAATGTTGCGGGTTCAACTCCCGTCAGTCACCCCAAGTATTTGCAATGGTCTGAAATTGTTTGAAAGCAAATATAATAGTGCTAATCCTCAAAGTTGTATTCAAATAGTTACTCGAGATGCTCTTGAAGGAAAAAAGAGTGGAAATGCATTTCTACGTGAAGTTATAAGAAAGCATATGCCAGATATTCATCTTGCCGCTCCTGAAGATGCAATAGTTAGATCAGATGATTATAGCGTTATAGGCGTCATCTTAAATAGTTATGATAGAGACACTATAAAAAATGGATTGTTGACTACAGCAGATTTAATGAATCAACTTAATGGAATGCATGATCCTGAATTTTCACATATACCCAACTAACTCAGGTTTGCAACTTTAAGTTAGGAATCGTCTGAAAATTATCGGTCATTAAAGTTGACAATTCTTCTTTGTAAGAATCAAGATTCCTAAAAAACTTTAGACTTGTTTTTTTGAATTCATCAAATGTTTCAAAGTAACGATTCCATAGAACTTTTTGGTGAAAGAATCTCCATAATCTTTCAATTAAATTAAGGTTGGGTGAATAAGGCGGTAAAAAGTCTAATTTAAACCTCCGGTGTTTCTTAATCCACAGTTTGACAATCTTTGCGTGATGGTGAGAGGCATTGTCTAAAACAAGATGGATTTTCCCTGTTTTATGTTTTCTGCATAACCTATTTAACAGTTTAATCGTTGCGAACTTGTTTATCGTTTTCTCTGACAATACGATAGCGGAATGATTCTTAAGATTTAATGCTCCATTAAGATTAATTCTATCTCTCCCGCTATTTGTTTTAACAAATTTATCGTTTTCATTTCCTTTTAATATCCAACCGTAAGAAGCTCTGGTGTTGTGAGTCGGATGGGTGGAGTCAACAAAATATACTTGGTCATTTTCTTTTAATTTTGATTTAATCTCTCTATATTTTTTAAGAAATTCTGCTTGTTTTTCTATGTCTGCTTTTCCTGGAATAATTTTAGGCTTTTTGTATGAAAATCCCAGACGATGAAGAAGTTTGGTCACTCCAATAACAGAAAACCTGAATCCATAGGTTTTGAGAATATGATCAGCTATTTCTTTTGCTGTTCTTTTGGTGTTGTCTTTGAGGAATAGCCTTAATGCCTGTTCCTGAATAATAGTTAATCTTGTTTGACCACCGCTGTATCGACATTCAAGGAGTCCTTCAATACTTTTTGTTTTAAATTTTTCAACATAACGGCGGAGAGTCACTTCATCAAGAAGTAGAACCTGAGAAATTTGGCCAAAAGTAAAACCAAAATGAACCATTAAAACAGCCTTTATTCTATCGGCTAATTTTTTATCTTTAAGAGTTCTGTGTGTCAATTTTAAAACCTTAACCTGTCCTTCTGTTAAAAAATCTCTCATTACTATTATGAGACTATATTTTCAGGAAAAAGTCAAATCAAGTAAGTTGCGAACTGGTTGAAGATGAATATACATCTACCTATGATGATGTAGATTATATTGCAGGCGACGCTGATAGTGGGTATTATGCTTGGCTTAATATTCTCTTCCAATAAAAATATATAGTCACTCTGATTATTTAAATAATCAGAATCGACAACATGTTTTTCATGCTCATTGTTGACTTTTGAGTCGAATTAATTTACCATTGAGCTTATGGGAATACTCGTCAACCTCTTAATAAACGGCCTTGCGGTTTATATTACTGCGCAAGTCCTTCCTGGGGTAACAGTGAGTAATTTTATAACCGCAATCATCGTTTCCGTAGTTTGGGCCCTGGTGAATACCCTTATCAAGCCAATTCTTTTTATCCTTACCCTCCCCGCAACTATTTTGACATTGGGTCTATTTACTTTTGTAATTAATGCTTTGATGGTATACCTTGTGGCTACATTTGTCCCTGGATTTCATGTGAGTGGCTTTTGGTCTGCTTTATTTTTTAGTTTAGTCTTGTCCCTTGTAAGTTCTATCCTGCGCAGTTCAACGAGGTAGGGATTTCTTCTCTCTCTACCCGTTGTACGAGGCTTTTTTTAGGCTCCGCACAACGGATAAAAAGTAAAAAAGCTTAGTAGCTTCTTCGGTTGTCTCTTCTGTAGCTGTCTCCTCCTCCGGTTCTTTCTTCTCTAGGTTTTGCAACGTTTACGACGATTGTTCTGCCTTCGATTTCTTTTCCGTTTAATTCGAGTGCTTTTTGTGCAGCTTCTGGGCTTGCAAAAGTAACGAATCCGAATCCTTTTGATCTCCCTGTTTCACGATCATTGATGATTATAGCTTCGGTGACTTCACCAAATTCAGCAAATAATGCCTTCAAGGAATCGCTTGTGATTGACCAAGGTAAGCTTCCGACGAATAATTTATTCTTGTCCATATATTTCACCCCCTCTTCATGTTGGAAAACTGATAGTTCCGTGTGCGAATATTGTTTATTGAAGCTTTATTTTGCCGTATGCAGCTTATTGGTGAATATGTCTGTGAAATAGATTTATATTGTATCATATAAATCGTAAATAGTCTTAAGGAAGTGTAATTTTAAGGCTATCCGCCTTATAAAATAGGCATTGACGAGCTATATTATTTGCAAATTCCAATGATTTCTTTATATCCTTTGTTTCAAAATATCTATACCCGAAGGCCGCACTGAATATATCTCCTGACCCGACGGAATCGACAATATCTTTAGGTTTAACAGGATCAACTGGGACGACGAGACTATCATTTTTGGAGTAATAGTGAACCCCCTTATCCCCTTTTGTTACAATTACTTGGATAATTTGAGCCCATTTTTTTGCATACTCCTCTATGACGAAATGATCAAATTCAGAAGCGATGATGAAGTCAAATAATGGCAGAAGGTCTTCGGCCTCTTTGAACTCCCTCTGATGCACGTTGCAGTTACTGTCAAATGATCTATAGTACCCTTGGGGAAGAAGTATTTTAAGTGCATCGCTTCGGACGGATTGCATCAACAAATGCACATATTGTATGGAATAATCTGGAGTAAGTGGAGCAAGAAAAATGATATCTGAACCATGTATGATTTCCCTCAGCTCATCTGTTATAGGCAATAACTCAGCATGTTCCCGATTCATTGCTTTTTGTGTACGAGTTGATTTATGAAACGTATTTCTATAGGATAACGTCTTTTCTTGTAATGGTTTGCTGGGGTAGATAGATATATTTTTCAAATAGCGGACGAAGTCATTTCCATAGGGTGCAATTATTCGAGTTTTCGTATCAGGTAGTTGGCCAAATATCTTAGCCATAAACATAGCGGGGCTCCCCGCACTTGTGTAAGAAACATGTTCCGAAACATTTTCGTCGATACAGACATGACCAAGAATGGTTATGTTCATGTTAGTTCATTATACAAAGCCTTTGCGCTTTTTTCATGTTGAAATACTCTCCAATACAAATAGGTTCCAATGAGGGAGAGAAATTGAGCGATAAAGAGTGTTTTAGCGGGACCAATATGATCTCCAATAAAACCCAAAAAATAGGCAAAAAAGGCAAAACAAATGCTTTCTGCAAGGGAATTAAGGGATGCGATTGTTGCTCGTTGGTGAGGTGTAAACTCTTTTTGGAGAAGAGAATTTTTTGCAACAGAAAGCGATCCATAAAATATACTACTGGATGACAGCATTATGGGGGATAATTGAGTTGGAAACAAAACAGCAATCGAATTGACTACTCTGCTGTACAAATTGCCAATCAGTATGGTCTTTATTTCTTTGTATTTGTCTATGAGAGGGCCACTGAAATAAAAGCTTATTGTAGCACCCAGATACGAAGCCATTTTGGCTAATCCAATAGCCCATATCGGCCACAACAACTGGTAAAAGGCGGCCTGCATCTGAAATGTTGCCTCCCCTACTGAGGAACCGATCATCCCCGCAACACTTACTAATCGTAATTTTTTATTTGTTTTGAATAATAGGAGCGCTTCTTTCATGTGAGCGTAAATATTTGTACTTTTTTCTAAGTGAATATGTGGTTCAACTATTAGTAAGCTAATGAAGAAACACATAATTTGTGGGATAACTGAAATCCACATAACAATAATAAATGAATTATTTGCCAAAAAGCTCCCTATTACAGCTCCTAGAGCCAATCCTAGCTGGAACAAGGCACTAATTTTACCCAAGAATGCATGATATTTTTTCTCATTTCCTGACTCCTTCAAACTATCATGCAATAACGCATCATTGTTCCCGCTATAAAATGCCATAGAAAGTCCCTGGAAAACAGCGCCGAGTGCCAACATCCAAAAAGATCTTCCCAAAGCAAAACATATTGAATACAGTATGCTTGCTAGTGCCCCAAGTATGATTGTATTCTTTCTTCCCACTCTGTCAGAAAGAATACCAGTGGGTACCTCAAATACTGCATCAGCAATATTAGCTATGGAGAAAATGCTCATGCCAAGCGCAAGTGATCCTGTTACCTGAGTAAAATACAAAATTGCGACCGCTGAATACAGTTTAAAATCGGTAAAAAAATTGAACCATGCGAGCAACTTGATATTTTTCTGTGAGCCCATTTGTATATTGTAACATCATACATCCGTAGTCCAAGCCCTTTGGCAACCGCAGCGGTTGCCAAAAAACAGCTTTCGATGTATCGATACATCGAAAAAATAGTTTCAGGTATTTTTCA
>Ga0210057_1007329_pt1 | contig 13419 bp, 14 predicted proteins | sample CryGeyCG2114_010_2_FD_183968 | JGI IMG/M metagenome (GOLD analysis project Ga0210057, IMG submission 183968) | Groundwater microbial communities from aquifer - Crystal Geyser CG10_big_fil_rev_8/21/14_0.10 (SPAdes) (version 2) | ecosystem: Environmental > Aquatic > Deep subsurface > Groundwater ... | reverse complement strand
ACTCTCGATGATAACCGCGTCCGTTCGGCAATACCAAACGAACAACAAGCAAGACAATTGCAATCGAAATTAAATAATGTTATTGATCCCCAAAGAGAATTGACTAACCGTGAGCAAAAATTCTTTAATTCGCGTAATCAAATAATGCAATTTTTGGGTCAATCGTCAGTTGAACCTAGAGTACACACAATTGACTTTTTTCCTTTAGACAAATTACTCGTTTGCTCTGACGGAATATCTGACAATCTTACTGATACCGAAATTCAACAAATCATGAATAAAAGCCCGAATAGCACGGAAGCAGTGGAGAGTTTAATAAAAGAATCGCAAACAAGAAGTAGAAGCGATAATTTTCGTGCAAAATTCGATGATATGACAGCAATCGTTATCGGCAAAACTCAATCTGTTTCGGGGGGGGTGGCTAAAAAAGAAGTTGTTCATCCGAATGATCAAAAAACACAAGAAGCAAATAGACTACAAAAGGGAGCTTCTGTCAGAGTTCAAAGAAATAGTGGTGTATTTGAAAGTGGTTGGGTTATAGATAAATTTGATCCTTCTACTGGTAATGCCATTGTTATTAAAGTGGAGGGTGATTATCTAAAAAAACAAATTCCCAGAACAGAACTCGAAAGGCTAAATCGGCCAGCGACCATACAAGATATTCCTTATGCAGAAGACCTGTGCCAATTGATCGATATTCTCAACCGGATAAGGGGATTACAGGGTTCACAATCATTTTATGAAAGCAGTGAGTTAATAAGAATAATAAATGATGTTATGGCGAACAGAGCTCCATTAAAAAGAATAACGAGAACTGGAGGTTTAAGACAAAAAGTAAGAGATCTGATAGAGCAAAATAAGGTTAGAAAGAAAATTTAGTTCTCTCGCTTTGCGAGAGAAAATCGCACGCGCAAAAAATAAGCGAGGCCGAAGGCCGAGCGGTGAAGATGGCGCGGCGAGTGGGTGGGGGCACTCGCCGCGCTACCTTTGAAATATAGTTCGAATTTTTTCGTAAAGAGACCGCCTACGTCTCGACGAAACCCGACTTCAGTGAAGTTGTTTTTCAAATCGTGGAGGAAATAAATGTGAAATTCCCGTTGGTATTAGTTTGCAACGTATATCGTGGCAATAGATAAACCGTAATCCGCAATCCGTAATCAAATAATGATAAAATAAGCTTTATGCAAAACTACTGTACCATCTATCTCATCCGCCATGGAGAAACGGAATGGAATGCCCAAGGAATAATCCAGGGGCATTCTGATATCCCCTTAAATAAAGTCGGAGAAGAGCAAGCAAATCAATTAGCAAAAAAATTAAGAACAGTGAAATTTTCTGCGGCTTTTTCCTCGGACTTGATAAGGGCAAAGTGGACTGCAGAAATTATCACATTGGAAAAAAAACTGGCGGTAAAAACCACGACAGCCTTAAGGGAAAGATATTTCGGCGACTATGAAGGAAAACATTTTAGCCTTTTACATCAATCGGAAATAAAAAATCTGCTTTTAAAATATAAAAAACTGGCTGAAAAAAATCATCCAGATGTGGAGTCGAAAGATTCAATTGAGACCGATGAGCAATTGGTTAACAGATTTATTCCCTTTATTAGGGAAGTAGCGATCGGTTATCAAGGTAAAAATGTTTTATTAGTGACACATGGAGGTATTATCCGTTGGTTTTTGATTCATCTCGGGTTTGCCGATGTTAAAACTTTACCCCCCGGATCTATAGATAATACCGCCTATGCTAAAATTATTTCCGACGGCGTTGATTTTTTCATCAAGGAGACATTTGGGATAAAAAAACTTTAATTAAAACATATGAAACAACATTATTCTTTAAGTAACTCTATCTTTGAGGCAATTAAAAAAGCCAATAATATTTTAATTAACGTTCATCGCAATCCTGATCTGGATTCGGTTGGATCGGCAACCGCCTTGTATCAGGCTTTGACAAAAATTGGGAAAAAAGTCACATTAGTTTGTCCGCATCAAATTCCTGAAAGTTTTAAATTCCTAAAAGGAGCCAAAGAAATCAAAACAATTGACTTTATGAACTTTAAAAACTTTATAAACTTTACGAACTCTGATCTGTTTCTCATTCTTGATTCCGGAAGTTATGACATCGTGACCGGTAACAAAGAAATTCAATTACCGGATATCAAAAAAATCGTCATTGATCATCACAAAACTAATAATCTTTCGGATGTTTATATTAAATTACTAGATGAAAAAGCCAGTGCGACGGCAGAAATTGTTTATCGACTTTTTTCAGACTGGGGCCTTAACATCAATAAAAATATCGCCACTTCTCTTTTTTCCGGGATTGCCGGTGATACGGTATTTTTCAAATACAGTAAAAATACTAAGTTAACATTTAAGATAGCTTCGGAATTACTTGATAAAGGTGCTCAAAAGGACAAATTAATTGATCAGGCTTTTGACAGTTTTGATTTTAATTTAGTAAAGATGATAGGGGAATTTTTGAAGAAAATGGGAAAAGGAAGTTCGCCAGCTGGCGAATTTGTTTATTCGATTATGGATTATGAAACTTATGAAAAGTATGGGAAACCAAAAGGGGCGAGAGAATTGGTCGCTGATTTTTTTGCGAGAAGTATCAAAGACTATAGTTTTGGAATTATTATTTCTGAAGAGGAAAGAGGTAAGTTTTCTTTAAGTTTTCGCTCGAAAAAAGATACGGACGTGTCTGTTATTGCGAAAAAGCTAGGCGGCGGCGGTCATAAAAATGCGGCCGGAGCCACTATTTATGGGAACATTGATCAAGTAATTAAAAAAATCAAAGAAGTAGTTTGATGATTTTTTCCACTTCCCGGTCAGAGATTTCATGGTATCTGCCTCGATGGGGGAGAAGAGCACCGGAAAAAGTTTTAGGGATATGCATCAATTCGTGGATTAGTGTTTTGATTTTCTCCCGTTCGGTCAGTTTATCAAATCTTTGGGCAATCACTTCAATAATATAGTTTGGTTCAAGCCCGGCCACTTCCTTAAACAGGCGGGACATTCCCCAAATTCTGGCATAAGCTCTGGTTTTTGCGTCAAAACTGCGTATACAATGGATCTGATTTGGTTTGATGTGGGCAAATTTTAATTCCTTGATCAAAACCCTGATCTGTCTTTTAATTTCGGGAGCGAGTTTATAATTCACCCAAACATGATATCATGAATTACATGAAAAAATTTGGCATTTTTACTTTCCTTTAAATATTAGTTTTTGAATGTTTGTTGTTATCTTTCTACTTTCGTTGATTAAGATAACTTACAATATCCTGTTCGGTGATATATGGTGATTGAAGAGTGACGGTATTGCCTTTAGTTATTTCCTGTTCATCTTTATCTAAGATGTATTTTCCAAGATACGCTTCGCTTCTTTTTGACAACTCAGCTGGAAAAGTAGAATGAGCTATCATTTCATCAACTATAAATATAGGAGCAGGTGAACGAATGACTACATACGGTGTTTTACCATCTGGACCCATCTCTTAAGATACATTTCCGCCAAAACAACAACATACGGCCTCTTTACCGTATCTGTCAGTCATCTTTATATAGCCTGGAAGAATTGGAAATTTACCTTCTGACTCTTTGCTTCTTAGACCAAAAGACATGTAACTTGCATTTTCACCATCCTGACCAACACGCATTTGTATTTGTTCCGGATCAGACGAATCTTCGGTCGGCGGTCCCAAACGAATATCTAACCGTGCTACCCCATAATATTTATCAACAGATGTCCAGTAACCCCAATTGATTTCTTTCGAGCCTACAATGATTTTTTTCGACTTTTCAACTTCAGCTAATTTATCAGTTGACATGTTCATAATATATCACTACTAGTGGAAGAAAATCAAGGATGAGAGGAATGAATTTACTTGCTGTGCCTTTAAGCAAGTTTACAAGCTCATGGATTAAGGCCTTGATTTTATCACGGTCGTTCATTTTAATTTTTGGAGCAAGTTTGTAATTCACGAAGATTATATGATATTATTTCTATAATGAAAAAAATATTTGTTATTGCGTTATTAGTTATTGGTTATTTGTTATTTGGACCAACAGTTAAAGCCGAACAAATTAACAATTTTGATTCACAAATCTCCATAAATAAAGATGGGACAATCGATGTAAAAGAGACGATAATGTATGATTTTGGTAATCTGTATAAACATGGAATCTATCGAAAGATTCCTTACATTAAAACAAACAAAGATGGAAAAAAATATAGAATGGATGTGCAAGGAATGTCAGTCTTGGACGAAAAGGGGAACTGGTATAAATATGAGGTAACTGGTTCTGACGATAAATTGGAATTTAAAATTGGTGATCCGGATAAAACAATTACCAATGTTCATACTTATGTTATTTCGTATAAGGTGTCAGGGGCATTGACGTATTTTTCCGATCACGATGAACTTTATTGGAATGTGACCGGAAACGAATGGATTATTCCTATTGCCAGTACAACCGCGCAGGTTATATGGCCTCAAGAAATTAAAAAAGAAGATGTTAAAGGAATTTGCTATACGGGAATAACCGGCTCGAAAGAAAGTCTTTGTTCTGTTTTACCATCTTTGCTCGATCGTGCCAAGATGGTAATTAAGAGTAATGGGAGTTTTGGGAGTGAAGAGGGGTTGACAATTGTAATTAGTTTTCCGAAAAATATTGTGGCGGTTTTGGAGCCAAAAGAATATGTTAGTTTTTGGAATACCTTTGTTGGCAAATTAGTGAGTTGGTTACTTGGTTTGCTGGCCTTGATTTGGTATGTCGGTTTGCCATTTTTTATTATCTATAAATGGTTTAAGAGCGGTCGTGATCCAAAAGGAACGGTTGGTGTGACAACCGCATGGTTCGATCCTCCCAAAACCCAAGACGGAAAAAGATTTTTTACACCGGGAGAAGTGGGGACGTTGGGTGACGAAACGGTTAATATGAAAGATATTTCAGCAACGATTGTTGATTTGGCGAGGCGCGGATATTTAATAATTGATGAACGGAAAAAAGGAGACTTTTACCTCGTCCGCCGTAGTCCCACTAAGGGGAACGGAGGCGGACCTAATAATCTACTAACTTATGAAAAAACTATTTTATCAAAGTTTTTTGATACAAAAAAAGAGATCCGTATAAAAGATGAAGAATTATCAACGGAAATGGCTCAAGTTAAAAACGAAATGTACGAACAAGTGGTTGAAGACAAACTATTTGATAAAAATCCGCAAACCACACGGACGATATATTATGTAGTCTCCGGGATTGCGGTTTTTACCGGTAATTTCTTTTTGGCGATCGTGGCTTTTCTTTTTGGCCGGGTCATGCCAAGAAAAACCGTCTTTGGTGTTGAGGCAAGGAACGTTGCTTTTTCATTGAAAAATTTTTTAACAAGCCAAAAAAGGCAACTCGAATTTCAGGCGGACAAACAAATGATGTTTGAAAGACTACTTCCGTATGCAATTGCTTTTGGAGTGGAAAAGATTTGGGCGAAAAGATTTGAAAGCTTAAATATTACTCAACCCTCATGGTATCACAGCTATTCTTCAACAGTTTTTAGCAGCTATTTGTTGGTCAACAGTTTGAATTCTTCTTTCAGGTCGATTAATACAGCTGCAACACCAACACGGTCATCAAGCGGATTTTCTTCAGGATTTTCCGGCGGGTTTTCAGGGGGTGGCGGTGGCGGCGGGGGAGGAGGAAGCTGGTAAATTTTTTTCATTCGTGACACCTATAAAAATTTAAATAATGGTAAAATATATCAAAGCTCCTGTAGTTTAACGGATAGAATAGAGGTTTGCGGAACCTCTGATGGCAGTTCAATTCTGCCCGGGAGCACCAGGGGTCGTGGTGAAATGGTATCACATTGGTCTCCAAAACCAATTTTTCAGGTTCAAGTCCTGACGACCCTGCTTACTTAAAATCCGGTTCGGGGATGACTGGAGGACTTGATGAAGTAGGATTTGCAACAGGTGGTATAGTTGGTTGCACTTCGGTTGGCTGAGACTTAGCTTGCAGATCGTTCATGACGGATTTTAAGGGGTCAGGAGAAATTGGAGATTCGTTATTAAGTTCATTAGTTAACGGGTTAACAGGTTGCGGGTTTTCAACTGCTGGAGCGGGGGAAACTGTTTCAGGTACTGCTGGCGGAACTTCGACAACAGGAGGAATCGGCGTGTCATTGGCTTGGGGAGGAACAGTTGGATCGGTCGTAGAGACGCCCAAATTGGGCGTCTGTACATCTGGATTTGTTGTTGTTGATATCGACGTTAATCCGAAAGTGGTGTCAAATTCTTCTTTTGTGAATCCTTTCAAGACAGCAATCGTACCGTCGTCTTTTTCGACCCGGGTGACCGGCGTACCGGCAAAATTGTTCGAGACCGCCAACATTTCCGTCAAAAAATCCTTATTCGTTTCCAGGTTTTTTTCTTCGTATTGAAGAGAGTGGGAAGCAAGATATTCTTTTTCCGCTTTGGAAAACTGACAATCAGCAATTGTATAGATGGTAATTTTCATATCTAATTTTCATTATGGAGAACTAAGAATTATTTGTCAATAGATTTTTTGCTAAAGGCATTAAGTTCCTTCAGTTTCCACATGAAAAGGGCGGCTTTATTTCTGGCGTTGGCGTCGATGACGAATCTGAGGGCTTCTTCAAGAATGGCTCTCGGTATAGTCTTGGCTAATTTCATATAAAGACTTTTATGTCTTTCATCTTGAAGTTTTTTAGCCAAGTGAACGCCAAAGGCCTGAAACTCCCGGGAGACGTACTTATCTTCCATCGGATTAAATTTTTTTAGAATGTCTTTGACTGATAACATATTATTTATTGATCGTTATCAATTTTTCGTAAAGATCCATATACTCTCGAGCTCTTTTATCCCAGGAAAAATCCTTAGTCATTGCCGCAAAAATCATACTTTGGTATTTTATTTTGTCGTTTCGCCAAATTTCAACGGCTTGTTTTAATTTCTTTTCCAGTTCAAAAGAACTGTAATGTTTAAACAAGAATCCGTCAACTTCATCTTTTATCGAATCTTTTAAACCGCCGGTTGCTCGGGCGATTGGTAACGTTCCGTAGCGCATTGCAATCATTTGAATAAGACCACAGGGTTCATATTTTGAAGGAACCAAAAGGAAATTGCATCCAGCGTAAATTTGTGACGCCAGTCTACTGTCGAAAACGGAAAAGTAAGCGACATTTTTTTCATAAAAACTAGCAAGCCAATTAAATCTTTCCACCCATTCGATTTCTCCTTCTCCCAATATGACAAACTGGAATTTTTTTAGATTAATCCGACGAAGCATTTTGTGAATTAAATCAATCCCTTTTTGTTTAGAGTCAAACCGGCCAATAAATCCGATAAGAGGAATTTTTTCCGATACAGTAAATCCTAATTTTTTTTGCAGAAACTTTTTGTTCATTTCTTTTCCCTGACGGGAGGAATATATTTTATAAGGATAATTTTCCGTTACTTTGGTCACATTGTAGTGGTAAATAAGATTTTTATCTTTTAAAGGACAGCGGGAATCATAATCTATCCCGTTTAAGATACCAAATATTTTTTGTTTTTCATTTTTAATGATTTCGTCAAGTCCAGCACCGTATTCTTCAGTATGGATTTCTTTAGCGTAGGTTGGCGAAACAGTATTAATAAGATCAGCGTGAATAATTCCTTCAAGTAAACGATTAATCTGCCTTTTTTTTATTTCCCACTTTAAGAGGCGACATTTTCCCAGATCAATGCCCATTTTTGTCATAATATCAGGCGACATTTTTCCTTGATGGGTGAGATTATGGATTGTTAAAAGTGTTTTATAAGGTAACTTTTTATGTTTTATTATTAAAGGGATTAATCCGTCATGGCTGTCATTACAGTGAATTATTTCTGGTTGCCAGGAAAGATAATTCTTTTCTAAGATTTCCACTATAACCAGGTTTAAAAAAGGAAATAAGTCTTGGTTTGGGACGTCTAAATATTTTTTGTTTTTTAAAATATAAACGGGAAGGTGGGAATCCAAAAAGTGGATTTGATAAAGGGTAATTTTTTCCTTTTTTTTATCGTAAGTTACGGAAAAAGTTTTAACATCTTTTCTTTTCACCCGATGGAGATTGAAGGCTCGATAATAAGGTAGAATTATCCTAATGTCGACACCTTGAGCATAAAGAGTCTTAGGAAGGGAACGGGCAACATCACCAAGTCCTCCAACTTGAAAAAAAGGTGCCAATTCCCAAACAGTAAAAAGAACTCGCATAGTTAATTATATCAGTTAGCTACGGTTTTTTTAAAGGGGTTGAATTTTTTTAAGATGTCTTCGACGGATTGCATTTATTTTTCCAATAACGGGATAAATTTTTCCTTTAAAATTGTTTTCAAATCATACCGGGTTCGACTGCGGTAGTTCATCCTCACTCTCAGACTGGTTTCCAGAAAATTTTTAATTTCGGAAGCGGCCTTTTCGGGCGAGATAGTTTTATAGTCTAAGTATTTGACAAAATCTCCTCCAACCTCTCTAAAAACTTTTAAATCAGAAACAAGGATAGCTGTTTTTGTCAGGGCTGCTTCAAGGAGAGGTAGTCCGAAGTTTTCGCTTTTGGATAGGAAAAAAACCATATCAGCAATTTGATAAAGGTCGTGGATTTCAGATCTAATAAGCGCTCGGTTAAGAAAGGTGTTAAAAAACATCACATTATCTTTTAGATTTAGATCGTCGATTTTTTTCTTTAATTTGTCCTGATATTCAACGGTTGAATGATGTTTTGAAGGATTTCCCGTGATAATATATTTTATCTTTGGATAATTAATTTTTAGATGGAAAATTACATCTAAGCAATACTCCAAATTCTTTCGGTCCATAACATTAACAGGGGAAAGAATTAAAGGGAAACTTTTGATCAGATTATATTTTTCAATTATTTCCCAAATCAGATCGTCGATTTCCAAAAAATGTCTGATATCAATACCATTGGGAATAACAACGGTTTCGCCGTTTTGAAGACCCATAAGTTTTACAAAAGGTTCTCTAAAACTTCCCGAAATAAGTACATAAGTTAAATTTTTTATCGGTGTTGTCAAGAGCTCTTTTTCAAATTTTGAATTTACAACTTTGTCTAAATCCTTTATTTTAAACTCATTAATATAAGAGTGATCGTGGATCCAGCCAAAATATTTTTTTCTAGGATATTTTTTGACATAGTTTTTAAAGGCAAAAACAAAAGGTAGGTTTCTAACGATCGTGATCATATTGTGAACGATCACAACATCGATTTTTTCAAGGGCTTTTTCCAATCCTTGCTCAATTAAGCCAGCTAATTTATAAAAATCGTCATCAATAAGACCTTTGTCCAAAATCTTTTCTTGTAAAAAAGGATTAAAATTCAGTACCGACTGAAGTTCCGGAATGACGACTAATTTAATTTTTGAATCTTTTTCTTCACCCGATCCTACGATCATAGTAATTTCATAACCAAGGTTAGTTAGAATTTCAGCGTGTTCTTTGATCATGCTCTCAACACCGCCGATATTAGGCGGATAGGCAAAATGGATTATTCCGATTTTTTTATTCATAAGGTTTTTATATAAGGTCCGACCTTCGAAGAAGGACTGACCCTTAAAATATCTAAATAGGTTTTTTCGTAGTTGTCAACCATCGTTTGGGTGGAAAAATTTTTGACAATGTGATCTCGGCAGTCTTGCGGTTTTATTTGATCTATTTTTCTCAAAGCTTTTTTTAAGCCATCAATCCCGCTTTCAGGCTGGACAACAAAACCGGTTTTTCCATCAACAATTAATTCGGAAACGGCTCCGCGGTCAAATCCGACGACCGGTGTCCCACAACTCATCGCCTCGGCCATCACCAAACCAAACGGTTCATACCAGTTTATCGTCATTAAAAATACTTTGGCCTTTTGCATGAGAGCGGCTACTTCAGGTTTTGTTAAAAGCAATTCTGACGATAAAGAACCAACCCATTGAATTTTATCCGATAAATGTGGCTTAACGTCTTGATCATAAAATTTCATATCCTCAATATTTCCTGACATCAGTAATTTAGAATTTGTTTCCTCAGCCAGTTTAATCGCCCACTTGACTCCTTTGGGATCCATAAAGGTTCCGTCTGGATTTTTTGCTTTTGAAAGTCGTCCGAGCCAAAGAAGATAGTCGTCTTTTTTTTCTTGATAAGAATAGATATTGGTATCAATACCATTGTAGACGACTTTAAATATCTTTGTTTTTTTAAAAAGTTTTTTATGGGCTTGCGAGATAGAGATAAAATAAGTTTGGTTAAATAGACTTAAAACATCGTCCAGTTCCGGCGTTGCTTGGGCATGGATAGTGGTGACAAGCGGAGTTTTAATGTTACCCGCTACCAGTAAGTTAAGAAATTCCGGATAAGTATGATTGTGAATTATATCGAAATTATTTCCAATTTCCTCAATTTTTTTAGTTAATCTGACTAAAAAAGAAGTCTCGGCATAAAATGGATTTTCAAAAGCAGGCAGTTCGACGAATGATTTATCAATGATAGGAATGGTAGTAACGCCGGGAATTTGACTGTCAGCCGTTCCGATTAAAGTAATTTGATGACCTTTTTTGGCCAAACCGCTAACAAGTTCATAAATAATTCTTGGTCGGGAAGACAGAGTTTTTTCATTGACAGCCCGTTTTAAAAGTGAAGCAATCAAAATCTTCATAACTATAATAATAACAAATTATTGATGAAGTTATTTTGAAGAATTAAAATAGGCGAATTTCTGATAGATATTTTCAAAACGGTGAGCAATCATTTCCCAAGAAAATTTTTTAACAGCAATTTCACGGGCGCGCTTAGCCATTTTTAATCGCAATGGCTCATTATCAAAAAGGATATTAATTTTTTCGGCCATATCTTGAGAGTTGCGGGGTTTGATGAAAAAACCGTTTTGTCCATCTTTGACAGCCAGTGGAATCCCTCCCTTACGGGTGACAACAACCGGAGTTTCACAGGCCATTGCCTCAAGGATAACTAATCCCAAAGGTTCATCCCAGACTGACGGAGCCACAAAAACATTAGCCCGGCTATAAAATTTAATTAGAAAATCAGTGTCATCACCAAAATGACCTAAAAATTTTACGTTGAAAACTTTTTCATCCTTAACCATTTTTTCCAAGTTTTTTCTTTCCGGCCCATCACCTAAGATAAAAACCTTTCCTTTTATTTTGCGAGCTGCGCGTATTAAATATTTTACCCCTTTATAGACAGTCAGTTTTCCGGCAAAAACAACAATCTTTTCTCCGGCAATATTAAACTGTTGATCAACGTCATCAGTGGCTACTTTTCTAAATTTGTTTATGTCAACGCCTCCTGGAATAACTCTGACACGTCTTCGATAATCATCACCAAAAACTTTAAACAACCACTCTTTAGTATAAAAGGAGTTGGGAATAATTCGACGGGCCCGGCGAAGGGCGTCCATCGTCAAAGCCAGATATCTTTTATCTTTTTGGGCGGTTGGGAGTTCTGAACCGTGAATGGTAATAATATATGGAATTATATATGTGTTTTTAATAAATCGAGCTACCCAGGAAAAAGGAAAAGCATGATGGACATGGATAATATTAGGTTTAAATTCCTCAACCGCATCAATGGTATGATTAAGGAAACATTTGTAGATGGACCAAATTTCTCGATTGCTAATATCTCTATAAAGCCGGCCATTTTTCCATTCAGGGTGTCCAGTAAAGGAAACATTAAAAGGCATTTTGATTGGGTACATTTTAACGTTGCTGTTGGTTAGCGGCCGATGATCTGGGGCGATCATGGCAACCTTATGATGTTTAGAGACTTCACGAGCCAGATAGCGGGCGTAAGTGCCCGAGCCTGAGCCATAAAGCGGAAATGTTTGTAAATAAAGAATTCTCAGTTTATCCATATTTTTGCAATTATAACAGTTTAAAACTTAATTTAAACTGAAGAAGAATCTTGGGAAAAATTTCTGATTCTAATAATTTTTTTTCTTGGGACAAAAAATTTTGCAGGGTATATGTCTCACCATCAATCCATTTTTGTTTATTATCTATATCACGGCCGTGGGATAGATAATTTTTTTTAGGCTGGCGATTGTCAACTCCGATTCTCATCCGCCAAAAATCTTTGGTTTTAAGATGATGTTCAATTGACTCCAGACCGTTATGGAGTTGGGGACCGACGCCGAACTGGATATGAAATTTACCGAGAGGAATGTCCAAGTCATCATGAATTATTAATAAATTATTTATTAACGAATTACGAATTACGAATTTGGAAACAAGTTTTTTAACAAATAATCCGGATTCATTCATGAAACAATCAGTTTTAAAAATTCTTAATCCGTTAATACGTGAATTCGTTAATTGATTAATTAAATAATCAACAAACATGTATCCAACGTTATGGCGATTATTAATGTACTTCTTTCCAGGGTTTCCTAAGCCAATAATTAACATCATAGAGAAATTATAATCTATTTTTGCTATTATGAAACAGTTAAGTCTTAAACTGTTAATAGTTTATTTAACTGTTTAAGTTCTAACCGTTTAACTGTTTAAATTATTATGGCCAATTACATTTCCGATTTTTTAAAATCCCGCTGGGTAGTTTATACTCCGGAAAGAATCAACCGGACGGGAATGAATGGAAAAGAAGATCGTTGTCCGTTTTGTCCAGGGGCGGAATCGGACACGCCGCCGGAAGTCTATCGGGTTGGTGGGGGAGAAGCCAATAAACCGGGTTGGAAAATCCGGGTGATTCCTAATTTATTTCCAATTACCGATGTCCACGAAGTGGTCATTCATTCGACCGATCACAGTAAAAATATTGAAGATCTCTCTCAGGCGGAAGTTTCAGAAATTTTAAAGACTTATGTTAACCGGTTTAATTTTTTAAAAACTAAAGGCAAGGTATTTATTTTCTGCAACCAAAGTTTAGCGAGCGGGGCTTCATTAATTCATCCGCATTCGCAGATTACGGTTGTTCCCAAGGAAATTCCGACTTCGACTTTGCCGGTCCAACCAATAGTCAATATAGTTGAACAAGTAGGGGAGTTTGTCAGTTATTGTCCGGAATACTCGGAATGGACTTATGAGATGTGGATAACAGGAAATCCAAAATCCAAAAACCAAATGACAAATGAAATCCAAAATCCAAAGTTTGAAAGTTTAAACGAAAACCAAGTAAAAGATTTGGCAATAGTTCTTCAGTCAATGTTAATTAGACTGAAAAAGGTTCATCATTCGTCTCCTCATTACTCAAAAAAACCATTTGGGTATAATTTTTATATCTATCCGTACGAAAATTGGTACCTCCGTATTATTCCCCGTTTTTCCGAGCGGGCCGGATTTGAGTTATCAACAGGAATTATGGTCAATTCGGTAGAGGCGAGTAGGGCTGCAAGTGAGTT
>Ga0210057_1007328_pt1 | contig 13419 bp, 14 predicted proteins | sample CryGeyCG2114_010_2_FD_183968 | JGI IMG/M metagenome (GOLD analysis project Ga0210057, IMG submission 183968) | Groundwater microbial communities from aquifer - Crystal Geyser CG10_big_fil_rev_8/21/14_0.10 (SPAdes) (version 2) | ecosystem: Environmental > Aquatic > Deep subsurface > Groundwater ... | reverse complement strand
AAAAGGATTAACAAAAAGATTAGGAGGATTTGGTGTTGTCCCTGACGATCGATTAGTTATCTCTTATGGTGAAGATTTTAAAGTTAACATTGATGGCAACAAATTTATTATTGACATAATACAGCACCCAATATATATATGATCTCAACCGATTTTGCCCCAAATGAAGACTGGGATGATGCCTTAATCTCTTTCTCTCTCCTATTTCAACCTTGGAAATGGAAAAGAGGAAAGCGTACTGAAATTATAAAAAAATTGCTTCTACAAATCTTCAAAACTGATAAAAATAACTTCCATGCTCATTTATTCCTTTCAGGAAGATCGGCTTTATATACTATATTGCGTTCATTACAGTTGCCAACTGACAGTGAAGTGATTGTTCAAGCGTTTACTTGTGAAGCCGTAATTCTTCCTATTCTTAAAAATCACTTACAACCAATATACACTGACATAGAATTATCAACATTTTCCATGAATCCTATAGACTTAGAACAAAAAATAACTGATAAAACCAAAGTAGTTATCCTACAACATACGTATGGCCTGACACCTATTCAAAGATCGCAAATACAGTTGATTGTCAGAAAGCATAAATTAGTGCTAATTGAGGATATAGCCCATGGATATAGTAATGATATGTTAGAAGACATACCCGATACAAGTATATTTCTTCTTTCTTTTGGACGCTCCAAGGGTTTATCTTCGGTATTTGGTAGTGCAATATTAACTAACAACAAAATAATTTCAAGTAAACTGGAACGTTTTGAACCTAAATTTTACCCTTCGTATTGGTTTATATACAGGCTCTTATTATATAAACCATTAACTATGATTATTAAATCAACATATGACAGTGGGCTAGGAAAATTGCTTCATAAGATCATTAATTTAACTAAAATCCTTGTTCCAGAAATTTCAGCCATTGAAAAAAATGGTATATTCGACAGACTTTTAGATAAAGCTTATCCTAATGCTCTAGCTATATTACTGCATCATCAGCTTAAAAAATTTGAGCAGTTGAGAAAACTTAGGGCTTCAATATGTGATATATATAGTAAAAACCTGAAAAACCAATCCTTGAAAATAAAAGACTCTTCTCTTATCAGATATCCAATTCTTGTGGATCAGCCTCAAAAAATACTAGATAAGGCCTCCAAACATAATATTTTTTTAGGAAAATGGTATGATCAAGTTGTGGCGCCGAAATTCATTTCTTTGGAAAATGTTAAATATAAACAGGGAAGTTGCCCAATAGCGGAAAATCTCTGTAAACATATTGTTAATCTTCCAACAACTATTAGCATAAAAGATGTTTATAAAATAATTAAAATAATCCAACAATAATCTATATGATAGATATAAAAGAAATAGCTCAGTATTTAGTCTGGAATAATTTTATAAATAAAGATAGGACTCATTCTTTTCTTCAAACCTGGGAATGGGGAGAACTGCAAAAAAAACAAGGCTATAAAATTATTCGACTCGGTGTCTCAGATCATAAAAGATTATTAGCAATAGCATTGGTCATAAAAATTCAGTCTAGAAGAGGTAACTTTTTGTTTATTCCTCATGGCCCGGTGATTGATCCCAAAGAAAATAATTCCCATATAAAAATATTATTAGAGAGTTTAGTCAAGTATTTAAAACGTTTAGCTCAAGAAGAGAATTTTTCTTTTATCAGAATTGCGCCGATTATTGAAGACACGGAAAATAACCGAAAACTATTCTTCCGTTTTGGATTTAAAACTGCGCCAATTTATATGCATGCGGAGCGAACTTGGGTTTTAGATCTCAACAAATCTGAAGATATATTATTAAGTGAAATGCGAAAAACGACTCGCTATCTCGTCAAACGAGCCGATCGTGAAGGAGTTGCTATTGAACAACGATCAGACGCAAAAGCATTTGAAGAATTTTTGAGAATATACAAAGAAACCGCTAACCGTGAACATTTCGTTCCTTTTTCATTAAGCTATATCAAGCATGAGTATGAAGAGTTCAACATAACTAATAATGCGTTATTTCTATTTGGAAAAGTGAATCAAGAATATTTTGCATCAGCTCTGATTCTTTTTACAAAATATGCCGCATTTTATCATCAAGGAGCATCAATTCATACAAAAATTCCAATCACATATCGTCTGCAGTGGGAAGCAATAAAAGAAGCAAAAAAACGGGGATGTATTTTATACAATTTTTGGGGGATCCAACAAAATGGGAGAACTCCAAAAAACTGGGGGGGTTTAACAATGTTTAAAACCGGATTTGGTGGTCGGCAGGTTGATTACGTCCCAACCCAAGACTATATTATTTCTCCAAAATATTATATAACCTATTTCTACGAAAGGTATCTCGCTTGGAAAAGGGGAGTGTAACTATATTTTTTTCTTCATCCAAAATTCTGATTGCCGGCAAAGTTTTTTTTCGTCTTTTTTATCTTGTAAAATAAATTTTATTGCCTCTTCCAAAAATATTGTGTTCTGGGATCCTTTGACTAAAACAACGGAATGATAGGGGAGATGAGTTTTTAAATATCTACCCAGTTCGACTGAATTTTCAAACCAACGACCGTTTTTAATTTCCGGTAAAACATATTTCTTAGTTAGTTCACTAACGCAGAAAAAATAATCAGCATTTTTTTTAATCGCTTCGGCCACTATTTTATGTTCATTTTCTGTTTCCTCACCTAGCTCTCTCATATCTCCCATTAAAACTACAAAAGGTCTTTTTTCTTTTTTTGCCAACAAACTAGCTGTTTCGATAAAGGTCAAAAGAGACGCCCGCGACGCGTTGTAGGAGGAATCAATAATTATTGAGTCATTAATTCCAGCAAATATGGATGAACGTCCAGTCGGCAGAAAAAAATTATTAATTAAGCTTTTTTTAATTTTTTCTAAATCCAAATCTAATGACAAACCAACTAAAAATCCGGCACTAATAATTTCCTGGTATTTTTTTGGTAAAAAGTAGCCTTTTATCTCGATGTTAACTTTCTTTGAACGGAGATGGGGGAATATCAATTCAAAAGAAGACTTATTCAAATCAATATCATAACTTCCGTAACTTATATCGTTTTTTTTACTTTCTCCAAAAGTTGTTAATTTTGTGCCTATACAACCGCGTAGGTTGTATGAGGCTAAATTTTCATTAATAATGCCTATTTTTGGTTTTGCTTTGGTAATAATCTTAATCTTTTCTTCGGCAATTTTTTTAGTGATCAACGCTATCCTTTCCCGACCGGTGACATTATTAGGGACAATGGCGTCAAACTGTTCACTATGGACCGGATAAGCATTTAAAACCACGGAAATATCGGGTTTTACAATTGTTAAAAGGTAGTCCATATTTTTTGGCGGATAAGGACTATCTATTCCCATCTCAATAATTAGAATTTCCAGATTGTGTAAATGGAATATTCTAAGGGGTGCAAGGATTACTACTCTCATCCAGTCAATCAGTTGATAATTTCCCGGACTCAATCCTAATATTCCCAACGGTATGCCTGTTTCCGAATTGCCTTCTTTGATCATTCTGACTTTAAAATAATCTTTTAGAATCGCATAAATAACATTCCTCGCTGAAGATTTACCCACCGATCCAGTAATACCAATAGCCTTTGGCTTGTGAAGAATTAAAGCAATACGCGCAAAAAAGCGGAAATAATATAAAAGCGTCCAAATAAAAATATTTCTCATATATTTTAGTAAACCTTTATCAACCCTTTTTCTAAAACTTTCTTAAAACTTGAATAAAGAAAGATAATCGATAAAATTAGATAAACTAAATTAATAATAAAACTAATATAAAATTTAGAAGGATCAGTGTAACCGTTATAGATTATTTCCCGAGCGCCTTCAAAAACATAACTGGCAGGAATAAATAAGGCAATTTTTTGCGCCCAGCCGGGAAGTATTGAAACTGGATAATAAATGGCGGCGAAAGGGCCGATTGCCCAAACAAATGTCCAGGCTAAAGTCTGGATCTTAGTACCGAACCTTAGGATTATACCGGCGACAAAAAATCCTACCCACCAACCAGTCATAAATAATAAAATAATAATAGGAATTAAATACCAACCAAAAAAAACTATCTTTATCTTATACAAAAGATAGGCTACCAGCATAGCAAAAGGAAAGCTAAAGGCCACTTTAATAATCCCAACGATGATATATGACGTTATCCACTCGGAAAACTTTATCGGAGAAACAAAGATGTTAATTAAATTCTTATTCCATAATTCTTCCAATAAATTAACGGTAATTTCATATTGAGCTCGCCAAACAATTAACCAAAACATCTGACCGGATAAAACAATTAGAATAATTTGCGACGCGTTAGGAGAAAAAGCCATGAAAAAAGAACTGGTCAAACCCCAGATTATTAGATCAATCACTGGCCAATAGAATGCATCAGTAATCCGATCATAACTATGTTTAAATAAATAAATAAAACGTAAAATAAGAGCGTAAATTCTATAAGTTTTCATATTGTTAGTTTTTTTTGGCAACTTGCAAAAAATAATCTTCAAGGGTGGGTTTATCTATACTAATTTGGTCATAATTAACCCCTTTATCCATCAACGACTTTAAAAACTCTGGGATTTCTTTTTCCTTTAGGTCAACAATAATGTTCCTCCCGGCCAATCTATAGATTACTTTTTGGTTTTGGCAAATTTCGATCGTTCTTTTTAAACCATCAGGAATATTAAGTTCAACGTGACAAATCTCAATTGTTTTTGCTAGTTTCTCAGGGGTATTATCAGCAATTATTTTCCCTTTGTTAATAAAGATTACCCTATCGCAGACCTCTTCGACTTCAGCCATATTGTGAGAGGTCCAGATGATTGAAATATTAAATTTTTCTCGCTCATTAATCAAAAAATTTCTTATGTAATTAGCCGTTTCCGGATCTAGCGAAGCAGTTGGCTCATCAAGCAGTAGAACCTTAGGATAGTTTATAAAAGCTTTGGCTAAGTTAACCCGCGTCAACTGACCTGAAGACAGGTCTTTCATCTGTTCTTTTAATAATTTTTTTAATCTAAAAATTTCAACAATTTTATTTATTCGTTGTTTTCTGTTTTCAATATTATAAAGATAAGAAATAAAACTTAAATTTTCCCCAACCGTAAGAAGACCAGGAAGTTGGGTATAAGTTGACGAAAAATTGACTTTTTCTAATATTTCCTCACGGTTTGAGGTTAGATCTTTATCAAAATAATAAACTTCACCTTTCGTAGGTGTCAAAACTCCAAGAAGCATCTGAATCGTCGTCGTTTTTCCGGCGCCGTTTGGACCAAGTAAACTCAATATTTCTCCTTCCTTTAATTCAAAGGAAATATTATCAACTGCGGTAAACGAACCAAACTTTTTTGTTAAATTTTTTACTTGCAGAACAGCCATAAAACCATTATATCACGGGGTAACATTTCTTTGCTCCAAGACGGTAATTCTATTTTCATGATTTTCCAGTTTATTTATATTTCTCGAATTTTGCTCCGTTAACACCGTATGTTCTTCTTCAAATTTCCTATATTTACCGGTTAACCAATCTAAATTGGTTAAAACTTTATCCTTAAATTCATCGAATCCATTTACCAACTTATCTAACGGCTCAAATCGATGATCTAAATATTTAAATAGCCTTTCAAATCTTTTATCAACGTATTCTTGCGTAGCAAAAGCTTTCAAATCATCCTTAGTTGCGAAAGACTTTAAATCACTCTTAGTTACGAAAACTTTTTTCATTTTTTTAATATCAGCATCGGTAATCATAGGATTTTATTTAAACAGATAATTTATAATAATTCAATCTTAAAATACTATAAAGTCTTGTCAACCGCTTATAACCTACAAAAGTATCCATTCAGATTGTGAAGAAACTATTTATTTGATGATAGATATATAATTTATCTTGTAGACGGCCGTCGATAAGATAATTCAAAATTTATACATATATTTGAAAAAAGGGCCTCACAATGATACAATGGCTTTCAAATGGTTGCCGAACTTTCATCACTGGAAAAAACTAAAGCTATAAGAAGTGAATTTGTTGATAGATTCGTTAGAGATATTCTTCCCAATTTTCCAAATAAAATTAGAGCTATCAATCAATGTGTTAATCAATTGAAAGAAAAACTAACTCGAGAAAAACTTGATCCAGAAACATTTCCATTGCCGGCGACTATTGGCGATATTGATCCTTGGAGGTTAGGTTTTAATCGTAATAATGAGCCTGACCCATTTGAAGAAAGGTATCAAAATTTATCTGACAAACTTGCCCTTGACCCGGATGGACCCAATTTTTTAAAACTTCAAGCAAACGATAGAGAAATTAGAAGACGATATAAACAAAGAGGTATCGCATTGACAAGATATAACCCACAAGGAGGCAAGGGAACTGAAGAGGTTCGAAATATAGTTGTTGAGGAGGCTTGGCAAATCGGTCTCAAAGCCTCTTCTGACCAAGTTTGGATGGGATATGGCGGTGGAGATTTAATTGAAAGAGCGGCTAGATCAGTTAATGTTTATTTTGTTCAAAATTTTAGTAGATCTGCAATTTTATTAGCTCCTTCGGTTGGCTTTAGCATGGCCGTCGAGGCAATTAAAGATGATCAGGTAAACGTAAAATATTTAGATAATTCCGATTTGCCGAGAAATGAATTAACGGCGGAAAGATTGGCAAAATATATGGAAGAGGATGGATCGATTCCTGACATGGTATTACTTACACCAGCTAATAATCCCAATGCTCAATCATATGACCCGGAAAACCTAAGAGGTTTTATAAATTAATTACTTCAAATTAATAAAAATGCAGTTTTTCTTTTCGATATGGCCTATATGTGGATGATTCCCAGAGAAAGAGCCATTAAAATTATGGAAGTCATTAAAGAAACCGGCGCAAAACAAAGAGCCATGTTTGTTAATTCTCTTTCAAAAAAAGCCGCCCGACCTGGTTCAAGACTCGGAAGTATAATTATTTTTGCTTCTACCTCTGACATATTGAGCTTTTCCCCAGCTACTTTGCAAAAATGGTTGGCTAATCAAACTAATTAAACGAACTTGTTATATAATCTAATTTAAATGATCAATATTCTTAAATCTGCCGCAACTGAGGCTGGGACTATCCTCTTAAAGTACTATAAGAAGAACCTGACTCTAAACTATAAGACTTCTCACAAGGACTTTTATACTATAGCTGATGTTGAAAGCCAAAAGATTATTAAAAAAACAATTACTAAGCTTTTAATTAAAAAAGGCATCAAAGAATCCGAAATTGGCTTTATTGGTGAAGAAAATCTGTCAGTTGGAAATAATAAAAAGCATCTTTTTGTTATTGATCCTTTAGACGGAACAACAAACTTTGCCTCAGGATTTGATTTTTTTGCTATTTCCATTGCTTATTTTCATGAAGGCATTTTAACTGCCAGTCTGATTTATCGTCCAACTACTAAAGACTTTTATTATGCTCAAAAAAATCAAGGTGCTTATAAAAATAGCCAATCGCTAGAAGTAGTCTATAAACCATTAAAACAATGTGTCTTTGATGGCGTTATTAGCTCAAGACCAGATAAGTATCCTCAACTGTTTAAAAGTTACCAAAATATCTTTCCCCATATATCCGGGTTTCGATCTTTATTTTGTATAACTTTAAGTAATTGTTTGTTAGCGGAAAATATCTTTAATATCATTGCCAACGGTCATACCTTTATCTGGGATATTGCGGCCGCAAAAATGATCGTAGAAGAGTCCGGAGGCGTTATGTTTGACTTTAAAGGTCGTCCAGTCAACTTTGATCTTAATAACCCCAAGCTGGCATACGATGTCATTTCCTGCCACCCAAAGCTGAAAGATGAGCTTCTTAAGTTCTTTCAATGAATAGCCTAAACACTCCTTTTGATCAAAAAAAGTAGGGAAGACCTATCTCAAAAATAGTTAATTATTACTTTTAGGTCTTTATAACAATTAAAACTATTATATTTAATAGGGGATTCATACTTGCAAAATCAAGCCAAAAGCCAATAAACAGAATGGGGAATAATTGGGGATTAATTAAGAATTATTTAATATTTAAGATTTAATATTTAACAATTTTTTTCTTATTTAGATTGTTATAACAATATACCACTCCTCTTTCGCCAACCGTGGTTAACGTCGTAAAAGATATAATTTACGACGTTATATAGGTTCTTTTCTCCGGCAATACATCTCCATTAATTCACCCTAATGACTTATTGGTATTTATGTAAATATCTTTTAGAGAACAAAGACGTATGCTTCTCTCAGATTAATATGTTTATAATACTGTTAACGAGTTAAAGAGTTAACGAGTTTATTAATGTATTAATACTAAAATCAACCACTTCTCCTAGTATTAGTCAGACTGATAAATATTTAGCTCGTCTTATAGTCCCAAACTATTGTTTTTGAAGCTAAAAGTGTCAGAGATAGCGTCTATCTGATAAAAGAGAATGAAGATCTAATCATATTTAGCGCGTAATTATAATCTAAATAATGAATTTAGCCTCTATTTTATAATATTATCCACATGATTACTATAGGATATTTATTCACGTTCGTAAACTATACCACTTCCCTATCCCCGATTTACCTCGCCGAAGCTTTTTAGCGAAGGCGGGTTTACCAACTTAAAGATAATAAAGTAATAATCATAACAAAAACCCACACGCTCACATACTCTTTGATCGTTTCTTTAAATAATTTCTGATCAATATAATGACAGATTATTCCCGTTAGGCTGTAATAAGTAGCTGTTAAAAATAATGCATAGACAGGAATTCTCAAGGGGACAAAAGAAATCAGCAAACCTATTTCTGACATTAAAAGAGCCATAAATAAAGAATAAATAAGGACATCTTTTTCTAGGTACTTATTGAGTCTGATTGTCCAAAAAAGCTGCAAGCTTAATAATAAAGAGCCTATCCCCGCCCCAATTATATTAATAAAAAAATTATATTTTAAAGAAAAAAGAACATTGTAAAATAGAAATGAAACTAAGGCCTGATAAAAAAAATTAATAGAAAAAGCGGCCCGGTAAAGCTGTAGGTTCTTCTCTACTCCTACATTGAAAATGTTGGCACAAAGCAAAACTGCGTAGATTGATACTTCGTAAATAAAAATAAACGGCAAGCGGGTTAACCATCGGCCTGGAAAAAGAAAATAGAATAGATAAAAAAACAAGGTAATTAACTCCGGCATCAAAAAAAGACCAAACCAGCCAATCTTTTTTATCCCTTCAAGCAATGAAAAATAGCTTAAAAAATAAGTAACAACAACAAAAACCGGCAGGAAAAAAAACGCTTTATCAAAATTAAAGAAAGTAGAAATAAGCATTAATAAGCCTAAAATTAAAACAGAAATTACCAAACGTAATCTTTTATCAATCTTCATTGCCTTTTTTTCAAAAGACTGTCTTAAAATTTTTAGATTAAACATAATATTATCAACCTAAATTTGTATAGACCCGCTGAATATCATCTAAATTCTCTAAGGCTTCAACAATATCTAAAACTTTTTTTTCTTTCTCAGGAGAATCAAGAACAACTGGCATAGTCGGTAGATAATTTATCTCGGCTAAGTCGTACTTAATATTACTTAAATGGGTTTTTAATAAGCCAAAATTACTAAAAGGGAAAAAAACAAAAAAATGACTGTTATCTTCATTAATATCAAAAGCCTGTAATTCTTCTCCTATCTTGAAAACCGCTTCTTCACTAACTTCTGTCTTCATAAAACTGACAAAAGCACATTTTTTGAAAAGATATGAAACTGAGCCGGGAGTGCCAAGTTTGCCGGAATTTTTCTCCAGCATATTTCTGATCTCGGAGGAAGTTCTATTAGGATTATCAGTTGTAGATAAAATTAGCAAAAAAACGCCGTATGGGCCAAAACCTTCGTAGATAATCTCTTTTAACATCGTTTGATTCGGTCCCGATCCTTTTTCAATTGCACGTAAAATATTTTCCTTAGGCATATTGACGGCTTTTGCTTTATCAATCGCCAAACGAAGTTTTATATTATTTTCCGGCTCAATCATTCCCCCACCCTCAAATACTGCCAAAGTAATCAAATGAGACATCTTGGCAAAAACATTACCTTTAACCAGATCATTGGCTTGCTTTTTTCTCTTAATATTAGCCCATTTTGAATGTCCGCTCATAAATTAAAAAGTAAAAATTTAAAAGTCAAAAGTGCAAGTAAAAAGTAAAAAGTTTTTACTTTTGAATTGTATTTTTGAATTTTGACTTTTGATTTTTGACTTGGTTCTAATTATACTTGACAATTATTAATTTTAAAATATACTTGGGTACACATAACTATGAAAGATATCTTTCAACTGGAGAAACAAGCAATAGATAATGCGGTTAGCGGTCAATGGAAAGAAGCAATTAATTTTAATGAAGCCATTATTAAAATCGATAAAAAAAATGTCGAAACTTATCTCAGGTTAGGGTTTGCTTATCTTCAAACGAATAAAATAAAAAAAGCAAAAGAATGCTATTTAAAAGCCTTAAAGTTACAACCTAATAATAATTTTATTAAAAAAAACCTTGAAAAAATAAAAATTTTAGAATCAAAAAAATTAACTTATTTAAAGACTTCCTCACTTGATCCTTTACTTTTTATTGATATTCCGGGAAAAACTAAAACGGTTAGCTTAGTAAATTGTGGTCCAAAAAGCGTTTTAGCTAAATTAACAGTTGGTCAACGAGTTTTTTTGAATAGTAAAAAGAGAAGAATAGAAATAAGAACCGAAGATAAAGAGTATGCCGGCTGTCTCCCAGATGATCTCTCCAAAAGATTAGCAATTTTTATAAAAAACGGCTGTCTTTTTTCCGTTTATGTCAAGGAAACTTCCTTGAAAAACACCGTTGTCCTCCTTAAAGAAGAAAAAAAAGGTGGTAGAATGTTAAGATTTGTTACTTTTCCAACTAATTCCGATGTCAATCTTTCCCGTTTAGAAGGTTCTTCCGGAGAAGACACATCTGAAGAAGATACAGAAGAAATCAGCCTGCTTGATCTGGAAAAACTGGCAGAAAAATTAAACAGCGAAGAAAAAGATTATCTGCCTTTTGATCCTGAGGAAAAAGCCGATGAATCGGAAGAATAATGGATGGCTTTCTTTTTTGTAAGAATAATCGTTCCCTTCATCTTCCTGGCTGAAATAATTTTCTTTATCTCACCTGGCACATCAAAATCCTTCATAGACATTAGAGCAAAAATAAAGGCCAAAGTTAATATAAGCAAAAAAATTATGACCATAAATGATTAAATAAATAAATAATCCAATAGTCAAATAAATAAAAAAATAAGCAAATGTTGAAATAAATTTATTTATTTCTTTATTTAGTTATTTAATCATTCATTTGTTTATTTGTAGTATTTGTTTATTTGATTATTTAATTGATGGCCCATTCCTTCTCTAAATCCCCTAATACCAAAATTATATCAGATACCGTTGTTTCCCCTATCTTTAATCTGCATTTAAAAAAATCTGCCAATCGCTGATAAGTTTTTGTTGTGCTAATTTTTTTATTGGTAATCAATAAACAGCCTTTAATAAATTCTCCTTGACTGGACAAATCTACTACCCTAATTCCTTCACCTTCAATCATCTGGCTAAGTAAAAAGGCAGTTTTATAGCTTTTTGTATAGACAATTTGAACATTGATATCATAATTTCTATAGGTCTTTTGAAAAAAACTTCCCTGAAATTTTTTATAAAAACCATTATAGTTAAAGATTCTGTTACTATCTCCTAATTCAAAAGGTTTTAGATCTATAATTTGATAATCTTCTTGACTACTGGTCGCAAAAAAATATATGGAGAGAAACAGTCGATCAATGAAGTTGGCATTAGAATTCGTTAAAAATATTTCTCTAATTGTTGGTATTTCATTTGAATTATTTGGACTATCTTGATGATAGATAGTAGTTTTTTTTGGATAAAAATAAAGATCAACTAAGGTGGCCGTGACAGCCGAAAAAGTCTTCCTAATAATCTCCGGGTTTTTTTCCAAACTGGCTAATTTACCAACCGCTCCAACTTTGTATTCACCATAACCACCGGGAACAATTACTTTGACTGAACTGGGGAAAGATAATAAATAGTTAATATTTTTCCGGTCTAATGAATAAAAACGAATATTCTCTCCATAAAAAATTACGTTAATCTTATCTCTTCCCTTCAAAAACACCGAAGAAGTAACGTTTTTGTAGACAAAATATAGTCCAATAAAAAGAAAAATAAGGATAAAGACTTTTGAATTTTGACTTGAACTTTTGACTTTTGACATTTGACTTTTGACTTAGGCTATTCCATGTTCTATTTTAAGCCTTCTTATCTTATTAATAATGTCTTGTTTATCCATTTTATGCCAAAGGTAGATTTTTTTTATTATCGTTAAAGAGGCCTCAAATTCGGGTTGAACCACTAAATCAGCCCCCAGATCCTTCATTCTCGTCTGATCGGATTGGAGGTGGACCCGGCTGATAATAAAAATATTTCTATTAAGTTTTCTGGCGTTTAGAACAACCGCTTCTTGAGCTAATCTTTCCGGTAAAGCCAAAATCAGTATTAGAGCTTCGTCAACCTGAGCATAATCAAGAATATCAATATCAGTCGGGTCACCATAAATAATGTTTACTCCCTGCTTTTTTGCTTTTTCCACCTGATAAAGACTATAGTCTATAGCCACATAAGGAATATTGGCTAGCATTAAAGAGCGTCCAATGTAGCCGCCGATCCGGCCATAACCACAAATCACCACATGATTTTTTATTTCCAGAGTGTCAATTGGCGACTGGTTACTATCAATCCGGTAAGCGATAAATTTTTCCAAAAAAGGCAGATATTTTTTTATAAAGACCCTGGTTAATGTATAAATTTTATTTTTATTTTTAATAATAATCGGAGTTAAGATAAGAGTAATTAATGTTGAAGTAATGACAAATAAATAATTTTCATAAGAAATTACCTTGTTAAATAGAGCTGATGAAAGTAAAATAAAAGCATCTTCATCCACTTGAAAAAGATATAAAGCCAAACTGAGACTGGTTTTAGAATGAAAACGCAGGACTAAAAAGATAATAAAAGTTACTAAAATCTTTATTAAGATTATTCCCATCGTAAACAACAAGATTTGCGGAAGAAAACCGGCCACCGTCAATAACTTTATATTAGAGCCGATATAAACAAAGAAAATCACTCCCAATAAGTTTCTAAGCGGTCTAACCTCGGAAAAAATATGATAGTGCTCTAAAGTCTGGGCCAGTAAAATTCCGGCAATAAAAACACCAATTAAAGTGGGGACTTTTAAGACTAAGGAAAGACTGCTGACAAAAAAAATGAAAAGAATAATAAATAAATTTAAAAGTTCGCGGGAACTCCGGGCAATTT
>Ga0210057_1007327_pt1 | contig 13419 bp, 8 predicted proteins | sample CryGeyCG2114_010_2_FD_183968 | JGI IMG/M metagenome (GOLD analysis project Ga0210057, IMG submission 183968) | Groundwater microbial communities from aquifer - Crystal Geyser CG10_big_fil_rev_8/21/14_0.10 (SPAdes) (version 2) | ecosystem: Environmental > Aquatic > Deep subsurface > Groundwater ... | reverse complement strand
GCAATCCTTATATTATTTTATCTTTGTCATATCTAATAAAGAGGAAAGGAATTGATGTGTTGCTTAAAGCTTTTGCCCAAATTAACGCTAAAAACCCCAAAGCACGTTTATGGATTGTGGGTAACGGGCCAGAGGAAGCCAGTTTGAAAAAGTTAGCTGAAGAATTAAAAATCAGTCAGAAGGTCAGGTTTTGGGGATTTATTGACAATAATAACGTGCAAAAATATTACGCTGAAGCAGGCATATTTGTTACTGCCACCAGAAACGAGCCTTTTGGGCAGACCTTGCTAGAAGCGATGGCAGCGGGCTTGCCCGTAGTCGCCACCAAAACGGGCGGAATTCCAGATATAATAACAAAAGAGGTCGGCCGATTATTCAATATAGATGATGTCGATGGTTTGGCTAAAATTCTAGATGAGTTATTACTTAAGACAGAAAAACAGAAAGCTATGAGTCAGGCAGCGAAAAAAAGGGTCAAAGAAGTATATTCATGGGACGTTATTATGAAACAGTATGTTGAAGAATGGAGAGAATTAATCAATCATGAGTAAATTACTATTTTACAGTCCGGTTCACCTAATGCACGGCGGTGGGTGCGAACGTTGGCATATGGATGTGCTACAGATTTTAAAAAAGAAGCACGGTCACGAAGTAAGGTTGATAACAGGCGACTTTGGCGGGCAAGATATTCCCAAAGCCGAAGTTGATCGTCGCTTGAAAGGAGTTGAATACACCATTGTTAAGACAAGAAAAGCTTGGGGAGGGCTGGCTCGTGTGCCAGACAAAGAAGCGCAAAGAGTGGTGGAAGAAGCGGTGGAGTGGGCAGACGCGGTTCATTTTATTTTTGGTTTTTTCGGTCAAGACTCCATGATGAAGAATCTAAAAAAGAAATACGGCACGAAAATTGTAGCCGGTATTCACGCGCCGATTTTTTATGAGAACAAGATGCATAATTTGTACGTAAAATATTATTCCAGATATTTTACTATGCCTCACTTTGATGGTTTCATGGCGCTCAACCCAGGTGAACATAAAATCTTAAAAAATTGGGGGTTTAATAAAGCCGTTTTCATTCCGAGCGGAGTAGATGTTAATAAATTCTCACCCAAACCAACTGCCCGAAAATCGGGGCAACTATCAATTTTATGGGCGGGACGTTTTGAAATACAGAAAGCGCCTGATTTGGCTGCCGCTGGTATTAACAATTTTTTGCAGAAAACGAAAGGGGCAGACGTCAAATTTACATTTATCGGTTCCGGTTCAATGCAGAATTATATAGAAGATTTGGCGAAGAAATATCCAAAAAATATAGATTTGGTTGGCTACACAACTAAGCCAACAGGTTATTTTCAAGCAACAGATCTTTTCTTTTTACCATCAAGACAAGAACCATTTGGTTTAGTGGTGGTTGAGGCAATGGCTACGGGTGCTCCCGTTTTGGCCTCTAAAACAGAAGGTCCGACTTTAATGATTAAAGAAGGAAAGAACGGCTGGTTTTTTTCTGAATTAACACCAAAAGGCATTGCTCTTTTATTGTCAGAAGTTTACGCCAAATGGCAGAAGGATGAAAAGATATTTTCTAAGATGCAGTCAACTCTTCGTGAGTCAGCGGAGAAATATTCTATTGAAGCTTCTGTTGAAAAGATGAACAGAAAATTCTTCAGCTAATGAAATTTTGGTACAAATATAAATATCAGCTCGGGTTATTATTGTTGATTCTCGTCTCTTTCTGGCGTTGGTTTACTCCGGGTATTATTAGTCATGGCGACTGGTATCATATCAATGTTGAGAGATTAGCCGAGTATGCTTTCTGGCCCCAAGTTATGGAAGAGAGTTATGGTGTTGGCAGTTATTTAGGCTTAACCTTGCATAGCACGCCTCTACGTTTCGTTATCGGCCTTACTCATCAAATTACTCAACTAGATTTTTCTGTCCTATCAATTATTTTTTATTACGGCTTTGCTTTGTTGGTGACCGCCACTGGTATGTGGTTTTTGGCCAAAAGGTATAGTCAGTCAAATTTTGTGGCCTTTTTTGCTAGTGCTCTTTATCTTTTTAATAGTTATGCCCTAATCATCTTTACGGGTGGGCAAGAGTTGGGAGCGGTCGGTTACGGACTGGTTCCTTTCGTCGTTTTAGCCTTTGACCGATTAATTCGTCGGCCCGAACTAAGCTCTACTATAATATTATCCTTCGTGGTTACTTTGCAGATTCTGTACGATCCTCGTTTTCTTGTTTTCTCTATTATCGGAGTAATAATCTGGTTCTTAATCAACCCTATTAATAAAGAAAATAAAAAAGATTTTGTTAAATATGCCGGGCTATCTTTAATCTTACTTGTTCTTTTGAACTCTTATTGGCTATACGGATTATTTGGAGTACATGGCAGTGGTGGCATCACCTTATCTGGCTACGACGACATCGGTTGGGTTTCGGCGTTGAGCTATTCAAATTTTCACAACGCTTTGGCGCTACATCACACATGGTGGCCAACCGTTATAGAAAGCATCAAATATGAACCCTTCTTAACACTTTATTTATTACCTTTTTTGGCCTTGGCGAACTTACTGTTTAAATCTCAAAGAAAATCAACCATCGTTTTGTTGCTCTTTTTATTACTGGGAGTATTTTTGGCCAAAGGTTCAAATGAGCCAAATGGGCAGGTTTATTTATGGTTGTTTGAGAATTTTCCGGGCTTTAAAGTTTTTAGAGATCCGGCCAAGTTCTTTACTCTTATCGCCTTCACTTACTCTTTGCTTGTGCCAATGGGTACTTATCAGCTCTATAAATATTTCAAAGAGAAGTTCCCCGTGGCAGTTAAGATTTTCGTCGGGTCTGTTTTTGTATCCTTAATAATTATTCCTAATCTGGCTTTGTTTGGGCAAGTTATTGGTCAGACTTTTCATAAAACAACCAATCGTACTGCCGTACAGACCGCTCTAAGAGACTATACAGGCGATGGTAATCACATTCTGTGGGTGCCGCGTTTTTATCGCTATACCTTATTTTCCAACAAACTAGCTACATTGGATGCGAACACTCATCAGTACACTCAATGGTCAAATTTACCCTTTATAGCGGGTGATGTGGAGGTAATAACGCAGAATCCTTTTTTAAGATATTTATTACAGACCAGATCTGTTGAGGTGGTTGGCTTGCCCGCTGACCCGAACGACGATATTTATCAGTATGCCAAACTCAATCAGCAACAATTTAAGCGTAATTGGGAATCAACCGGTCTTTTTGAAAAAGTAATTGAGGTTGTTGATGAAGACAATCTTACAACCTACCTGTTGCCTACCAAAGAGAGTAGCCCAACTATTTTTTCATCTAAAAAGTTGATAGTGATAGATGATTCTAATAGTCAATATTTGAAAGACAATTTCTCTGCAGTAAATGCTAATGAAGTCATTTTCTCTCTTGGTGAAAACATTCCTAAAGAGGCAGACCAGGCATCGCTCGTAATTCTGACTCCTACACACGAATTGAGTCAAATAAATCAAGGAAAAATCAGCTACAATTTTCACATACCTTTCGCGCAAGAATTCAATATAAATTATCCTGAACAATCAGCTGGGGTCAAGGTATTCATTGACAATCAGGAGCACCAGAGAGGCAGTTTAACAAATTTGGTAGCTGGAGATCATCAATTACTTCTTGACTTAACGGGCGCTAATTCTTCTTCGGGCCGAATTCCCAGCTTAGCCAACTCTTTACAGCAGTGGGCTTCGTGCAGTTCAGAAAGTAAAAATCTTTTCGTGGTTAATGCCAGAAGATCACAGCAAGATAGTTTCACCAGAGTCACAGCGCAAAACGGGCTCAGCGCTTGCATTAATTACAATCTACCGCCAGAAGATTCTAAAGGACTCTTCATTCTAGACATAGAAGGATACGGTACTGACACAAAGATGTCGGGTAATACTTCGGTTGGCGTTGAGTTTGTGCCTCGTTTTGGGGAGGATTACAATTTACCCGCACAGAACGCAAGAAATTTTGTATCTTTCGGCTTTACTGGCGACTACGATTTTTTGCGAGTAAAGGTAGAGGCTCGTGTTGATAAAGATAATAATAAATATGACGCCTATATTAATAATATGGGTCTGCATAAAATAAGTACTAATGCAGAACAGTTAGATGCTCTCGTCTTACAACCGACAGAACATTCATTCAATGGAGAGGTCACCGATTACCAAAGAATCAACGAAGTACACTGGCAATTTAATTTGCAAAACAATACGAGCGGTTCATTGGTCAGTGCTAACTTGGCCTACAACTCCAACTGGCAATTAGTGCATCAAGAAACGGATCAGGTAATAGACGATCATTTTAATGCTAGCTTCGGTCAGAACGGCTGGATTGTGCCAGCGAACTTAAATGGCCAGTTTGATATCGTATTTAAGCCCGCCAAAGCAATTTACTTCAGTAGCTTCCTTTCACTGTTGGCGTTTATGGCTTCATTAATATATTTAATAGCGCAAAGAAATCCGAGTTATTGGCGGGAAAAAGTGTACAATATGAAGAAGCGATGAATAGAAAACACCACCTTCCTTTTTTGCTGTTGCTGATCTTAGCGGTGACTGTCTTTTGGCCATGGTTTCAGCCCGGCTTTTTAAGTAATGGCGACTGGTGGCATATTCTACCTTCAAGAGCTCGGGAATATTTTGACCATCTATTAATTTGGGATGGTGCGAGAAACTTAGGTTCTCCTCTTTCTAACAGCACAGCTCACTACGGCATTCACTGGTTTTATGGTTTCTTGCAAGAGTATTTCAATATTTCCACTTCTATTTCAGCCAGAATATTCTGGTTTATTCCCTTTATTATCTTCTCTTTCACGGGGGGTTGGGTTTTGGCTACCTACTTTACCAAGCGAGCTTTAGCTGGTCTAATTGGGGCCATTGTTTTTACCCTAAACACCTTTGCTCTCACGACAGTTGCCGGTGGGCAAATGACTATTGCAGTTAGCTACGCGTTGGCCCCTTTGAGCTTAATATCATTTTTACATCTAATAGAAACGAAGAGAGCTAAATATGCCTACGGACTGGGCTTTCTCGTTTTTTTGCAAGCAATTTACGATGTTCGCATGTTAGCCATTACCATTTTTGCCGGTTTCTTCTTGGCTTTCATTAATTGGTATTTAGCTAAACCCAAATCTGAAGCCAGACGACTGCCAGCCAGAATCAAACTGGTGATAACTGCTCTGGTCACTTTTTTCTTACTGTCCGCCTACTGGATTATACCCCTACTGGCCAGTCCGGGTGGCTCTTCCGCGGGCGTACCAACATCTCATACCAATGTCGGCTGGGTCTCCGCCTTAAGTTACTCCACTTTAGCTAACGCGTTGGCGGCCAACCATGTCTGGTGGCCATTCTCTGACGGGGAGCTCAACCCTATTCAGCCATTATTTTATATCGTCACTATTCTGGCGGTAGTAGCTTTCTTCAACTGGCGCAAAGATAAACGTGTCATTGGTCTTTTTTCACTCCTTATGGTCGGCTTCTTTCTTACCAAAGGCTCCAACGAGCCATTGAGTAACGTTTATGAATGGATGTTCGTTAATGTGCCCGGCTTCATTCTCTTTCGCGACCCAGCTAAATTTTATTTAATGATTATGCTGGCGGTTACTCCACTTTCGGCCATGGGTGCGGTCTATTTAATAGATAAAATTAATTTCAGATGGCGAAAAATTTTAACCTTATCTATCTTTATTCTCCTACTCGTGCCTCTTTACCCAGCACTCACCAACCAACTCAAAGGCACTTTCATACCCAAACAGATTCCAGCCGAATATCAGCGGTTCGCTACTTTTTACGAAGAGAAAGATTGGGGTCGAACCATGTGGCTTCCGACCGCTCATCGTTATGCCCCTTATACGCAAGAACACGCAGGCATTAATTCGGGCGAATTAACCGCGAATGGCTGGAGTTATTTCCTAGATGAGACGGGCAATGTAGAGTCGTTCTTTACTCATCCTTACGCTCAAAAAGTAGTCAGCAACTCGGGCGTGCGTTGGGTGGGCTTGCCGTTTGATACAGACAACGAAATTTACCGACATTACCAGCCTTTTTCTTATTACGAAAATATTTTTAACGCCATTCCTTGGCTCAAGCGGATAGATAGTGGCTTACGCCAAATTGCCATTTACGAGAACAAATATGCCAAGCCCGAAATTTACTCTGCTTCGTCTGTGGTCGCCATTGACAAAGAGGTTTTACGTCAAGCGCCATTAGAAGAGTTGAGAGAAGAAGACTTGCTATTGTTGACCTCGCGCACAGACTCACATACCCAATTTTCTAACAAAGAGAGAGTTCGTACAATTAGCATTGACAAAGAGGATTACGAAATTAGCACAGACTCTATGAGTTGGCAATTTAATCTGCCTTATAGCTATTCAGGTAAGTTGGTTTTAGATAACAAGGTCGCCAATGTGCCCATCTACATAGACGATGTACAGACCGATTTTTCGGCCAATGACAGCGCCACCTCACAGGCGGGGGTAAATTTAAGCGCGGGTGAACATAGACTCACCGCTGTTTTTGGCAACCGTCCGAACATTTTGCCAGCTAATTTTGCTGATATTAATTGGGGAATCTGCCAAGACCAAAGAAGCCGACCACTAGCGCCCGATAATTTCTATTTTTCGCAAGAGAGTCAGGGGAAAACGGGGGTCTTGAATATTTACTCCACGGAAGAATCGCCCGGTTGCGCGGCGTTAAATTTAGGCCTGCTTAAGCCGGGAGTCTATCGTCTCAATCTTGACAGCCTAACAGAAGGATTAGCCGGACCAGACGTCAGAATATTACACGACAATGGTCAAGTCACAGACGAAGTTTTTGAGCCGTCCAAAGAGTGGAATAATAATTTTCTCATTTTTGAAATCAAAGAAGAGCTACCCGCTACCCTTCTGTTGTTGGCTAACTCCTTTTACGATTCAAAAGGTGACTTGTCAATTAGTCGTGTAAATGTTTCTTCTGTTAGCATTGAACGACTATTAGACGGTCTGGCCGGTTGGGTGACACTAGACCATGAACAATCTGCACAGCAGGTGTCTAAACCAATTGAGATCAACAGCTACGAACGCCTTGCGCCAGGGAAGTATCGAGTGTCTCTGCCTGCGTCCGAAAATCCTTATTTTATTATTCTTAATCAAGCCTACAGTGAAGGTTGGCAAATAAAAGGATTAAAGGCCACTGAACATATTTACGCTAACGCTGGTTTAAACGCTTGGCAAGTTAATGTGCCACAAGAAACAGAAATTACTATAGAATACGGCAGTACCAAACCTTACATTTACGGATTAATTATTACGTTAATAACTTTGATATTTACGATTGGCAAGTTAAGTAAAAAAGGTGAATAAGTATTTACAAACTTTTATAAATGATGTCAATAAAAACCCCGAGCGGTACAGATGGATTTTTATTATCTTCCTACTCGTTTATTTTGGAGAAGTTATATTTGCTAAAGTAACGGGTAGTTTAACCTCGCCTGAAAGACAGTTCTGGTATTTTTGGTTTTTTATCTCCGTTTTAGCTATTATTCCTTATCAACTATCAATATTTGCCGGTCTGTTCGCCCTAATGCTTATTATATTGACTACTACTTTACAGTTGTGGGTCAGTACAGAAATTGCCATTTGGGTCTTTCTCTTTCTTTTTACGGCTTTAATTTCAGTCCTGATTCAGGCCAAAAAAGATCATGCCTAAAATTTTAGCTACATTTTTGATTATTCTTTTGGCCGGTGCCTTTAGTGAAAATTGGTGGCTGGCTTTCTTGGTAGTCGTCTCAGGATTACTTTCAATATGGTTTTCTAAATTAGCCAAACTAAGTTTAATTCTGACACTCGTTTTAGTTCTTTTAACGGCGATTATTTTAGCTTGGCCTTTCTCTTTTTGGTTGTCGTACGTCTGGAAATTTATGTCCGCTATTTTGGCCATGTCTCTGGTTAGTATTCTTCCCTTAATTATTCACCATGAGAAATAACAAAAGTCTTACTAAATACTCCTTGATAGTTGTTTGGGTTTTATCTATTCTTTTAGCAATTTACAATTACCGCTACCTGCTTTTTGCAGACAACTTGGTGTTGAAATATGATTGGGGTTTCGCTAATTATGACTGGGCTAAAACATGGCACGATGCTACTAGTAGCTGGAACGACTATTTTTTGGGTCAGGGTGTAGGCATTAATGCCGCTTGGCTCCCTTTGGCTTTACTGAGCCTTGTCGGTATGATTTTTCAACTACCTGTGACGCCGACTTTAATGGCGGTGGTCGCGATTTGTTCAGTGCTGGCCATGGCAGGCATGACGCTGCTGTTAAAAAACAGAGGAGTGAATTGGTACCTGTCTGTTTTGGCTGGCGTGCTTTACGCCTTCGCCCCCGTTTTTTTTATTAGAGTTATAGTCGGCTTCATTTTTTATTTATTAGCCTACGCTTTGGCGCCGTTCATTATTCGTTACTGGTATATCTCTTGCGAGCAGTCAAAAATAACGTGGCACCAATTCGTTTTCCCCATTTTGTTTGTCTTGGCATCTGCGCAACCCCAATTCGTGGTGATGCTGGGTTTAATTCTGCTAATAGATCTGTTCTTCTCACCCAATATTAAATATTTCAAGAAGGCTTTTTCTCTTTTAATCTTTACCCTCTTCACAACTATTATTGTGCACTTGCCTTGGCTGACTAATATTTTGAGAGGAGGATTCGGCAGTGCTCTAAAAATTAACGAAGATGGTAGTTCTTTGGCCAATATTGAATCTCTACCACACAGCATAATTAGAACCTTTATTGGGGCCGACCATCACATCACCTTCTCTGTTTTTGATAAGCTACTGAGCGACAAATATTTTGTTCTGTCTGCTTTCATACTAATTGCCCTAGCGGTTTTTGGGGCCATAAAGAGCAACCGCCGTGAAGTTAAAACATTTTTTATTACTTTAGCTATCGCTTGGCCTTTAGCTTTGGGAACACAAGTACCGATAAAAAAATTATTCTCTTTTCTTTATGAGAGCTTACCATTTACCAATTTGTTTCGCGAAGTTTATCACTGGTCTTTCTTAATTACTATTAGTACCATCTTTTTGGCTACCATTGCTCTTGGTTTGATCGCCCAAAAAATCAAGCCCAAAAAATCAAGCGCCATATTCTTTTTACTTGCTCTGCTGTTGCCCCTATTTTGGCTAAAGCCTTTCTGGCAAACCGACTTTTTTGGCTATATTCCGCGAAACAATCCGCATGAGCGTTCTTTTGACGCGTTGCAAGCCACGCACGAAGTAGAAAAAACGAGATTAGTCAGGAGCCTCTTTTTACCCAGCTTCGGATTTGTCAAATTTATTGACGACGACTCCCCGGGTGCCGCCAATAACGATATATATTCTATCTCTACAAATAGGGCGCAAATTCCATACAACTCTTCCGTCTTAGATACAGCTGACAATTCAACCGAAATAAGGAACGCTTTACTGACCGCTCTTCACAACCAAGATGAAAACTTTACAGGTTTACTTAACGCCACGGCTGTCAACGATATCTACAACCGCCCAGAGCTCACCTCAGAGTTTGCACAGTTATTTATGATTAACCAAGGTGAAGCTAAAGAAGTTTGGACAAACTTCAGGTACAAAGATTTACTAAACAGACGCGGTCTAAAGCTGATATCTAATAATCCGAATGTTGCTCAATATCGCTATGAGAGTCGTCCCATATTAGAATTTACTTCCAACCCCAAGTTAGCTGCTTCAGATTTAAAACTAATTAATCTTGATCAAAATATTATTTATTACGAAGATTTACAGCCCGAACAGGTCAGTCAAATTACAGGCTTGGCGGAGGTTGGTGCCAAAGAAGATATGGTGGCGGCCAAAAACAAGAACAGAAGCTTAATGAGTTCCCTGCGCTATGTTAAGGGCGCTAATCTTTACTCCGGCTTGGTTGATAAAAAATTCAGCTGGTGGTGGCATAAAGAGTTGGCCTACATTAAAGATGATTATGTTTTTGGCACGGGTCTTGACGGCTTGGCAACCATTAGTGGAGGAGTGAAAATTAATTCTACAGATAAAATATTGGCCAAGTTATGGTTCTCGCCGCAAGGGGAAAAGGTGGTGTTTTCGGTAAATAATCTTAACTCTACCATTGCCACTCAATCAAATATCAGTGAATGGCGCTGGGTGGAAGTGCCCAATTTTACATCTGTTGAAGGAACTTTATTAATAAAAGGATTCGGTGAATTCGGTTTGGCGAATGTACTGCAGATGCCGAATAATAAGTGGGAGGATTCTTTGGCCTTGGCATCAAAATCTGAAGAGAATGACCAATCTGCCACTCAATCTAATGAGCCAAACAATGTCAGCTTTAACAAAATTAATAGTGGGGAGTATCAAGTATCTACTCGACTGCAGAATGATGGTTGGTTAATATTCAAAATGGCCTACCACCCCCAATGGCATTTGAACGGCGTTTCTCCGGTGCCTATTAATAGCTATGCCATGGCTTGGCCCGTTAAAAAAGGGGCACAAGACTATTCATTAATTTTCCAACCACAAAAAAGTTACAACATACTGCAATCATTATCTGTCGCCTACCTGCTTTTTCTCACCTTACTGGCGTGGCGAACGAAAAGCAAAGAAGAGGTGGCCTAACGAACGGCTCTAATAAGTTTCCAGGGCCAACGCAGAACTATCATTAAAGATGTTTTAAACCAGCCGTAATGTTTCAAGTAAAACTGTTCTTGGCTTAAATCATAGATCTTTGTTTTGGCCGAACCTTTTTTCATACTTTTTCCTACCAAATGCACAATGGAAGAATTATGCACTACGGCCACTTTGTAGCCTAGCTTTTTAATATCGGCGCACAGGTCTTGATCTTCAAAATACATGAAGTATCGGGAATCAAAACCTCCCACTGCCCAATAAACATCTTTGGGAATCATCATGGCGGCACCTGTCACCCAGTCTGTTTCGGTAGAGGTAAAACTTAAATTGAGCTTCGGTCTCTTCATAAAAGATGTTCTAAAAATTATTCTGCTTAAGCTGGGGAATTTGCCAAAAGACGCCGGTTGAATATTTTTTAACCCTTTTAAATAAATTGTTGGGCTGACCACTCCGTACTCTGGGTTGTGGTCAAGAAAGTGAGTCAAATTTTGAATGCAATTTGACTGTACCAAGGTGTCACTATTGAGAAAAAATAAATACGTTCCCCGGGCTTGATTGGCTGCTAAATTATTGGCTGGCCCGAAACCGATGTTTCTCTTTGCGCTAATAAAGGTGACCTTACCGCGGAATTTTTTTCTTAAGAACTGTACCGAATCATCTTCTGAATTATTATCAACTAAGATAATTTCAATTTGTGTTTTGTCGTCTTCTGCTTTCAGGCTCAAGCCTTTGTCTGCCAAGATTGAGCTAATAGTATCAGCGGTAATTTTTTTTGTTTTGTAGTTAACAACAATTACAGATACTAGCGGATCAGACGTTTTTACGAGCTTCGTTTTTTTATCGGGCATAAACTTATAATAACGTTTATTTGGTCAATTTGGCGATAATTCCAGATAATCCTTTTGTTTGCCAAATTTTACGTGCTCCGGCTAAATAGTAGTAGTTGATAACTTTATTAAAATCTAAATTATTCAATTTTTGATCAACGAAGGTGTCTGCTTTGATTCTATTAGATAGAGGTCGTAACAGTCGGTCCCAAGTGAAGGCAGGCCATATTTGCGCCATGTTACGTTTGACCTCACGGCGGAAATCTTGGTCGTCAATTAGTTTGACAATTGCTTTCTCTACCGCAGTTACGTCTTTATAATCAACGCTTATACCTAGACCAGCTTTCTCTACCAAATCGCTCATAGAATCACCTTTAGTGGTTAAAATGGGTAAGCCTGCCCAGATATAGCTTAATATTCTGGTGCGAAAAGAGAGACGAGTTTCGGCGTGATCAAAGTGCAAAGAAGCACCAATGCTGGCTGGAGCCAAGTAGTTGGCCAGCTCATCGTAGGGCACCCATCCTTCATTAAAGAAAACCAAATTATCTTTTAACTTTAATTCCTCCGCCAACTTGTGTGCCTGTGTGATCATTTTCATTTCAGGTGTGTGCGGATTGGGATGTTTCGTGCCTAAAAATAATAATTTAATGTCGTTCCTTTTTTTGGCAATATTATGCATAGCAGAGATTAAAGTAAGGGGGTCAAACCAGTTCCAAACGCCCCCGCCCCAAATAATGACGTGATCTTTCTTGGGGTTAAAATGAGGCACAAAAGCAGATAAGGCCGAATCGTTTTTAACTTTGGGTACTTCATTTTTGTAGCCGAAGGGCACCATAGAGATTAAATTAGATAAAGAAGGATCTTCCCGATAAATATCTGGCGTTAACCGGCCAAGAGCGGTTAGCGCGCCTAGCCAGTAGTCACGTTGTCTTTCGGAGGCGCAGAGAAAGTGGTCGGCGGTGGCTAGCTGAGCGTTCATAATGCCAAGAAAAAATCTGTTCTGTACATTCTGTTCTTCAATATAAGTATTTCTTTGCGCCTCTAAATTCTCTAAAACAATTGGGTCGTAAAAATCTGCTATGAAGCGAATATCTTTTTTGCGCACCACTTTAAGCAAGGTCGGATGAAGTGATTGGGCGATAACGACAGAGGCTTTCTCAAGGTAGGGTATTAAAGTTTTGTATTGACCATGCGCGTAAACGACAGTTTGAATATCTTCCAAAGACTCAGAGGGTTCGGGTGCGGCCAACATTACTTGATGGTCTTTTTGCAGTGCTTTGGCCATTTCGCTGTAACGAATACCCGGTCCGGCCATGGTGGGACCAACTACATCATTGGAGATTAAAAGAATTTTAGACATTAATCACATTACTTATTTTCTTCTGAATAATCTTCTCAAAAGGAATAATTCTCTGTTTCCAAAGTAGCAGGAAGTAGCCTATTGGCACAGCGAAGAAGCCGATTACCCAGTGAATATTGAGATATTGGGCGGTGAAGAAAAGTAAAATGGCGACGAATAAATTGCTCAAAATTTTGAAGATTCTATCAAATCGCAGATCTAGTAGGCCAAGATAGCGAAGAATGATGACGTTACTGCCAATTAATAAGGTTTCTGAAATGAGGGTGGCGGCGGCGGAGCCCACATAGCTGAAGTTGGGAATCAAGTAATAATTAAGTACTAAGTTGAGACCGAGCGTTAGTCCTGAAACGGTCAGTAATATTTTTCTTTTATCTAAAAGTACGAGCACCTGACCCATTAATGAGTTGATATAAAGCAAGGTAGCGACAAAAGCCAAATAAATTAAGGGGGCTTGCGCGGCTAAATATTCCGGCCCTGAAAGAAGTAGCACAATATCTTTGGCGTAGAAGATAATGGCGGTAGTGATTATTAGGCCTGTAGCCAGCATTATTTCTGTGCCCACCGCAATTAATTTCTTGGCTTGTTTC
>Ga0210057_1007325_pt1 | contig 13426 bp, 15 predicted proteins | sample CryGeyCG2114_010_2_FD_183968 | JGI IMG/M metagenome (GOLD analysis project Ga0210057, IMG submission 183968) | Groundwater microbial communities from aquifer - Crystal Geyser CG10_big_fil_rev_8/21/14_0.10 (SPAdes) (version 2) | ecosystem: Environmental > Aquatic > Deep subsurface > Groundwater ... | reverse complement strand
AAAGAATTTATTTCTACTCAGGAATTTGTTAAGTCAGATAATTATGATATTAGATGCCTTGTTTTTGGGGAAGAAGTTCATGGAATTAAAAGAACTTGTGTGCCGGGTGAATGGAGAACTAATGTTTCCAGTGGAGGAAAAGCTGAATTAGTTGAATTGAGTTCTTCTATGCGCGAAGACGCTTTAAAAGTTTCTGCTATTCTTGGTTTAGGAGTTTGTGCAGTTGATTTCATGGAAGATAATGGAAAATATAAATTGATTGAAGTTAATTTTGCTCCTGGTTTTATGATTGATTTTTTCGGGCCAAAATTTCCTAATATTTTAATGAAATATATTTACAGGAAAGCAAGAGATTTAAAATCAAGGAAGAGAGTTTGATTATGAATTTAGCTATTGTTTCTTCAGAAGACCAGTTTGAAATTAACAGAATTAAATCTGAGGCAATTAAAAGAAAACACAAAGTTTTTGTTTTTTCTCCTGATTCAATGCAGGCCAGCTTTGATTCAAAGAAATTGTTTGATGTTGTTTTGTTTCGTGTTTTGCAGGGGCAATCAATGTATGCAGGAGCTTTGGCTTTAAGTTTTTTTTCTGCCGGCTCAAAAATTGTTGATCAAAAACTTGTTTGCATGGTTGGAAAAAACAAGTTCACTAATTATTTTGGTTTTCTTAAAGCAGGATTAAATATTCCCAGAACTTTTCTTTTGAATGAAAAAACAGTTCATTCGCTTTCTTTTAGTGATTCTGACTGGATTGTTGTAAAACCGCTTGAAGGAAAAAGAGGGCAAGGAATTTTTAAGATTCAGTTTGCTGAAATTCATTCTTTTTTGTCTTCTTTAAAAAACGATTTTTATTTAATTCAGGATTTTATTCCTTTTGAAAAAGAGTTAAGAGTAATGGTAATTGATGGGAAAGCAATTGGTGCTTTTGAAAAGCAGTCTGATAACTGGAAAAAAAACATTGCTTTGGATTCAACTGCAGTTAAATTCAAATTAAATAAAATAATTTCCAGTATTGCAGTTAAAGCAGCAAAAGCATCTAATTTAGAGATTGCCGGCGTGGATTTAGCTTTGCATAAAGGAAAATGGTTTGTGTTAGAAACTAATCGTTCTCCTCAATTCCGTGCTTTTGAACAATGCACTAAAATTAATGTTGCTTTAAAAATTGTCCAATACCTTGAAAAGAAATCAAAGAAGAAAAATTAACTGAATTTTTTAATTATTTCTTTTTTTAGTTTAGATGATTTAAATCTTTTTGAATTCAATGCCTTTACTCTTTTGATTTCGGCAGTAATGCCTATTTTTTTGAGTTCTTTTTCTAATTCTTTTTTTGTTGGTTTTTGATCATAACCTAAAACAATTACTTGTGGTTTTAATTTCTTTAAAATTTCAAATGTTTTTTTCCCTGTTAATCCTAAAACTGCTTTATTAACTGGTTTTAATGACGCAATCAAATGTTTTCTTTCTTTTTCTTTTAAAATCGGTTTTTTTCCTTTTATTTTTTCCACTGTTTTGTCTCTTGCAATAACCACTATCAGTTCATCGCCAAACTTTTTGGCTTGTTCTAAGTAATAAATATGCCCTGGATGAATTCCATCAAATGTTCCAAAAGCTAAAACTCTTTTTTTTTGTTTAACCATACAAATAAATAATAATTCAATTAACTATAAATACATTAGGCGTTTTTATGGATTTAAAGGAAAAAATGGATTTGATTCAGCGTAATACAGTTGAATTAGTTACTGAAAATGAAATTGAAGTTTTATTAAAAGAAAAAGAGTCTCCAATAACTTATTGTGGTTATGAGCCTTCTGGAGAAGTTCATTTAGGTCATTTGGTTACTGCAATAAAGCTTTCTGAAATGGAAAAAGCCGGTTTTAAAGTAAAAATTTTGTTTGCTGACTGGCATGCTTTTCTAAATAAAAAAGGAACAGAAGAAGAAATAATTGAAAATGTTAAATTATGGAAAAAAGTTTTTTCAAAGCTTGGAATTAAAGAACCTGAATTCATTTTGGGTTCTTCTTTTCAAAAAAAACAGGATTATATTGAGGATTTGCTTAAGCTTTCCCTTAACACTACGATTAACAGAGGATTGCGTTCAATGCAGGAAGTTGCAAGAGACATTGATAATGCTGTTGTTTCTCAGGCAATTTATCCTTTAATGCAGATAAATGATTTAAAACATTTAAAGATTGATGTTGCGCAGTCTGGAATTGAACAGAGAAAAATTCATATGTTGTCAAGGGAATTGCTGGAAAAAATTAATTACAAAAAAGTTTCTTTTGTTCATACTCCTTTAATTGATTCAATGTTAAAGCCTGGAACTAAAATGAGTTCAAGCGATTCTTCTACTTTAATTTCTGTTCGTGATTCAGAACAGGAAATTAAAAACAAAGTCAATAAAGCTTATTGTGTTGAAGGAGAAACAAACAATGCTGTTTTACAGATAATGAAATTAATTGTTTTTCCAAAAAAGAATTCAGTTGAAATTTCCCGCCCAGAAAAGTTTGGTGGAAACATTAAATTTAATTCTTTTAATGAAATGGAAAAAGCTTTTAGTGAAAATAAACTGCATCCAATGGATTTAAAGAATTCATTGTCAAGTGAATTAAATTCTGTTCTTGAACCTGTCAGAAAAGTCTTTAAATAGCATTAATTTTATAAACTGGAATAAGGTAATTATAGTGAATGAATCCAGTTAATGTTATTTTCAGGCCAGGGAAGACAGTAAGAGAATGTTTAGAGAAACCTGATTTGTTTATGGCTTTTGTTTTTGTTTTATTGCCTTCAGTTATTTCTTTGCTGGGTTTGTTAGTGTATGGGCTTGAAATAAATTTTTTTAATATTTTGTTTGGTTTTTTGGCTGCAATTTTATCCTGGATTATTGCTTCAGTTGTTTTGTCAATAATTATTTCTTTGTTTGCTAAAAAGAATATGCGAACAGAATTTTACGGCATTGCTTCGGCTGTTTCTTTAACAAGGTTTTTGGTTGCAATAGCAGTTATTTTGTTTTTGTTTTTTCCTTTAGTTCTCCCAAGCGCTATTTTTGATTCAGTGAAGGATTTCCAGTCAGGAGAAATTTCTTTGAATGAATCAGTTGATGTAATTACTGCTTCAGTTAATTCACAGGAATTTGATAATGCTTTTTCTTTGATTGCCTTGATTGTTTTGCTTGTTGTTGTTTTGGTTTTGATTTCAGTTTATGTTTTTTACAGGATTATTTCAGAGAAAATGCATTCAAATTTTTTCTTGCATTTGATTGCTTTAATTATTTTTTTGGTTTTTAATTCAATTTTATTGACTTTAATCGGCTTATAAAATTAAGAGGTGGTTTAATGGATGAATTGGATATTTGGGATCCTTTTAAGAAAATGAGGGGCCAGGAAAAAAATCTTATTAAGTCTTTTGATTCCCATTCATTTGATTTTGATTCAATGATTAAAACGCCTTTGCTTGATGTAAAAGATGAAGGAAAAAACCTGAAAGTCGTGGCTGAACTTCCCGGGATAAAAAAAGAAAATATCGATATTGATGTTACCGACAACCAGTTGATTTTAAAGGGCAGAATGAGTTCAGACAAAGAAGAAAAAAACAAGAAAAAAGGTTATTATTTTAAGGAAAGGAAAGCAAGTTCTTATTTCAAGTCAGTTTCTTTGCCTTCTGAAATTGATGCAGACAAAGCAAAAGCTGAATTCAATAATGGAGTTCTTAAATTAACTCTGCCGAAAAAACAGGGCAAGAAATCAAAGTCCTTTAAAGTAAAGGTAAAGTAAAAAATAAAGAATCTTTTTAAACTATAAGAATCATTATTTTTTCATGCATAAAAAAACAATAGGGGCAAGAAAACACCCGTTGGTAAATACTGTTGTTCCTAAAAGAGTAAAACTGCATGAAAAGGACAGGATTAAAACAACTTTTTTTAGGGTGTTTGTTTCAGGATTAACTCTTCCCGGTAATTTCAGAAAAACAAAGGGGGAATTCAAAATTAATCTTGTTGGGATTAGTCATGGAGAAGGGTGGTTTGCTCCAACAGGAAGAAAAACAATGAAAATAGTTAAACAAGAACTATCAAAAGAAAAGGGATTGATTTTTGCAGAACAAAAAGATAAATGTTTTATTCCAAAGAAGTATTTAAGAAGAACACATGCGTTTGAGTCAACAAATAATGCTGTTTCAAATTATGTGGTTGATAAAATTTCTTTTAGAGGCCATTTTAGTGTGGTTGCCGGTGCCATAAAAGCGACGTGGTCACACTATTTAAAAGAATTATTTTATAATCCTGAAAAGCATCAGGGATTGGCCCCCCGACTTGTTTTAGATAAGACTACTTTAAAAGACCCAGAAATAAAGAAATTTATTAAGTCTTTAGGGGTAACTCCTTTGGAATTTTATAAAGGAGTTAAATTGTCAATCAATGTCAGAAGCGTTTTTTTTGCTTCACAAATTATAAGAGACATTCAACTTAGTCATAAAACAGTTAATTCAGCAACTGTTGTTGTTGGTGCCGGGCATACACAAGAAATGTATAAATTTCTTTCAAATCCAAAGCTGGCAATAAGATATATTGATAAAGCAATAAAAGAATTAGAACAATTGCCTTTTGCTAGAGAAATAATTCATGAGCTTTATTATGCCAGAAGAATTTTTTCAGGCAAAACCTGAATTCAATTAACTTAATATACTTTTTACTTTAAGTTATTTTTAATATGATTAAATTTTATAATTCTTTAAGCAAAAAGAAAGAAGTGTTTAAGAGCATTAAGAAAAATGAAGTAAAAATGTATACTTGTGGCCCGACAGTATATGATTTTGCTCATATAGGAAATTTTCGGGCTTATATTTTTGAGGACTTGTTAAGGCGTTATTTGAAATTCCGTGGATTCAAAGTTGTTCAGGTAATGAATTTAACTGATGTTGATGATAAGACAATCAAAGGAGCAAAAAAACAGGGAATTTCATTGAATGAATTCACTGACAAATTCAAAAAAGCTTTTTTTGATGACATTAATTCACTGAATATTGAAAAAGCAGAGTTTTATCCTGAAGCAACAAAAACTATTCCTGAAATGGTTGTTTTAATAAAAAAATTATTAAAAAAAGGTTTTGCTTACAAAGGAGAAGACAAATGCATTTATTATTCAATTAAAAAATTCAAGAATTATGGAAAATTATCTGGTTTTAAGATATGTGAATTAAAAGACGGGGCAAGAGTCTGCCATGATGAATATGAAAAAGAAAATGCAAGAGATTTTGCTTTATGGAAAGCATATAGTGAAGAAGACGGGAATGTTTTTTGGGAAACTGAATTAGGCAAAGGAAGGCCTGGCTGGCATATTGAATGCAGTGCAATGAGTATGAAATTTTTAGGCGAATCATTTGATTTGCATACTGGTGGAATAGACAATAAATTTCCTCATCATGAAAATGAAATTGCCCAAAGTGAGGGAGCTACAGGAAAAAAATTTGTTAATTATTGGATGCATTGTTCTCATCTGATTGTTGATGGACAAAAAATGTCAAAATCATTAGGTAATTTTTTTACTTTAAGGGATTTGCTGAAAAAAGGACATTCTTCTGTTGCAATTCGTTTTCTTTTGCTTTCCACTCATTATAGAAGCGAATTAAATTTTACTGAAAAAAACTTAAGCGAAGCAGGAAGCAAAGTTGACAGGTTAAATGAATTGATTTCTAAATTAAATGAAATAAAAACTGATAAAGGGAATTCAGTTGATTCTTTGCTTAAAAAAGCAAAAAACGATTTTCAAAAAGCATTAGATGATGATTTAAACATTAGTTTGGCTTTGACTTCTTTGTTTGATTTTGTTAAAGAAACAAATAAATTGATTGATGAATCAAAGCTTTCAAAAAAAGAAGCAATAAAAGTTCTTTCTTTTTTGAAGGAAATTAATTTTGTTTTAGGCGTAATGAATTTTGAAGAAGAAAAGCTTGACAATGAGTTAATGAAGCTGATTGATGAAAGAGAAAAAGCAAGAAAAGAAAAGAATTGGGGCAAAGCAGATGAAATCAGGGATAAACTGAAATCAAAGGGAATTGAATTAAATGATGCAAAAGATGGAGTGAGATGGAAAAAAGTTTAATCAAACAAATTCCACCGTTTTTTAAATGATAGTTTAGTACTTGTGTGGAATTTGTAACGTCAAAAACCACACGCTACCGGCCTCTAACCGGTGATTTTTGACTCCATTATTTTTATATACTTGTTTTGTGTTGTTTTAATTGTTTGTTATGTTTGAACAATTTGTTTCCGGCATTAATTTAGAATTATTAAGTAATTTAGGATTAGTTGCTGAGCTTGGTTTAATTGTTGTTTTTGCTACTTTAGTGGCGTTAATCGGAAGATTTCTTAAACAACCTTTAATTCTTTCTTATATTGTTGCCGGCTTGATTATTGGCCCTATTGGTTTGGGTTTAATTGGTCAGACCCAGCATATTGCTTTGATTTCAGAGTTAGGAATTGCTTTTTTGTTGTTTACTGTTGGGGTTGAATCTGATTTAAATAAATTAAAGAGCATTGGAAAATTTGTTTTTGTCGGAACAATTGTTCAGATTTCATTAATTTGTGGAATCAGTTTTTCTTTGTTTACTTTTCTTGGATTAGATTTTATTGTTTCTGTTTACCTTGGATTAATTCTTGCTTTTAGTTCTACTTTGGTTGTAGTAAAACATTTGTCTGATGCCCAGAAACTTAATACTTTGCATGGAAGACTAATGATTGGTTTTTTGTTGATTCAGGATTTTTTAGTTGTTCTTGCTTTGCCTTTGCTTTCAGTTAATATGTTTTCTGTTGAAGTAGTTTTTCCAATTATAATTAAAGGAATTTTATTATTGTTACTTTCTGTTTTATTAGGAAAATTTGTTTTTTCTAAAGTAGTTTCTTATTCTTCTAAGAGTCAGGAATTATTGTTTTTAAGTGGTTTAAGCACTTGTTTTGTTTTTATTTTTATTGCTACTTTGCTTGATTTTTCTCCTGCTGTTGGGGCATTTCTTGCTGGATTGAGTTTGTCTGCTTTATCCAGTAATCTTGAATTAATTGGTAAAATCCGCGGAATAAGGGATTTTTTTGTTACAGTGTTTTTTGTTTCTTTGGGAATGCAGTTAACTTTGTTTTTTTCTAATTCACTTGATTTTATTTTTTTGATTGCAGGAATAATGCTTTTGATTGTTTTGGTTTTAAAACCCTTAATTTTTGTTTTAATTAGTATTATGGGGGGTTATGGTACAAGAAATGGTTTGCTAGTGGGTTTTTCTCTGGCTCAGATTTCAGAGTTTTCTTTTATTCTGGCTTCGCAGGGATTTAATGCAGGCAAAGGCCCTTTGCCTTCGGATATTTTTTCTATTACAATTATTGTTACTGCTTTAACAATGGCTTTGACTCCTTATTTAATGAATTCAAGCGAAAGCATTTATTCCAGACTTTCAGGATTTTTTAGTCCTTTTTCAAAAAGAATCCAGTTTGTTAATAAATTAAATGATTTGGAAAGACTTCCTGAAGACACTGAATTAATTAATCATATTGTTGTTGTTGGAGCAGGAGTAATGGGTTCAAGTATTGCGCAGGCAATAGGAAAACATAATGATATTATTGTGGTTGATCATGATCCTGATGTAATTTTTAATCACATTAATCTTGGCCTGAATTCTGTTTGCGGCAATATTGAAGATAATGAAGTCTGGACTAAAGTTAATTTAGTTAAAGCAAGACTTTTGGTTATTGCTATTCCTGACACAATTTATGCTTTGTATTTGGTTAAGAAAGCAAGAAGAATGAATCCAAAAATTACAATTTTTTCCCGTGCCAAAACCAAAAGAAATGCATTAGAGTTTTATGAAAACAAAGTTGATTTTGTTATTTTGCCTGATGTAATCGGAAGCAATGTTTTTATTAAAAATATTTCTTCTTTTTTGGAAACAGGCAAAGCATTAGATATTTCTAATTTCAGGGACGAATTCATCACTTACTTAAAAGAAGAAACAAAAGAAGAAAGAAAACGGTTTAGGCTTTAAATTTTTTTCATTTAAATCCATACAAATGATTTTTTTTAATGTAATCAAAAACTTTTTCTGGTAATAAACCAGAAACACTTTTTCCTTCTTTAATTCTTTTTCTTATAACAGTAGAAGAAACATCACTGTGTTTTGTCGGCTTTAATTTTTTTGGATTAACTTCTTGTATTTCTAATGGAAGTTCCAGTGCATTTTCAACTGAAACAATAATAAATTCAATTTCTTTAAGTAATTCTTCGGGGTTTTTCCATTTATGAAAATCATCTAATGCTTTTGCTGCAATAATAAAACAAAATTTGTGTTCAGGAAACTCTTTTTTCAGTTCTTTTACTGTTTCAAGTGTATAATTTGTTTCTTTTTTATTTAATTCAATTTCATTTAATTCAAAGTTTTCTTTTTTTTTAATTGCTATTTCAATCATTTTTTTTCTATGTTCTGTTTTAGTTGGTTCTTTTTTTAATGGATTTTTATAACAGGGAATAAACCATATTTTGTCGCATAAATTGTTTTCCAGAACCTGTTCTGCTACAGCTAGATGTCCTGAATGAATTGGATCAAAGGAACCGCCAAATAAACATATTTTCATTTTATCACAAAATATTAAAGTAAAAGCAAACTTAAATTTATTCCTTTAACTGAATGAGTAAGAATTCCCATAGAAATAAAATCTGGCTTTAATTTAGCATAATTTTTTAGATTAGAAAAATCAATATTTCCTGAAACTTCAACTTTAATTCCTGTTTTTTTAATTTCTTTAATTGCTTTCCTTGCTTCTTTAACAGAGAAATTATCCAGCATTATTATATCAGGTTTTGCTTTAATTGCTTCTTTTAATTCATTAAAGTTTTTCACTTCAACTTCAATTAATTTCTTTTTTCCCTTTCTATTCTCTTTTTTTGCTTTTTCAATTAATTCAGTTATTGAATTGAATTTGAGGTGGTTTTCTTTTATTAAAAAAGCTGAATTAAGATTTTTTCTGTGAGGAAGAATTCCTGCTTCTATTGCAGCTTTTTTGTCAAATTCATTTAATCCCGGCATTGTTTTTCTTGTTAGCATTATTTTTGTTTTTCCTGCAGTGTTTTTTGCTTTTTTTGATGCTGTTGCAATTCCTGTCATTCTGCTTAATATATTTAATGCAGTTCTTTCAACTGAAAGAATTTTTTTGTTGCTTCCATTTAATTTAACCAGAATTTTTCTTTTGTCATATGCTTTTCCGTTAACTGCATTTAGTTCGGTTTTTACTCCAAAATATTCAAACAAAAATTTAATTTCTTCTAATCCTGACACTGTTGCTTTTTCTTTTAATTTTATTATTGCACTGCATTTTTTTTCTTTTACTAAAGCAGTTGTAATGTCTTTTCCTGCAATATCTTCTTTAACAAAAGAAACCAGTTTTTGTTTCATTTTCTTTGTTAACATAAAAATCTTCAGTTCAGTTCTATTTTTTCTATTTTTTCTGTTTTATGTTTGTTTTCTTTTATTCGGTTTATTATTTCTCCTGCTTTTTTTCCGAATTTTTTAATTATTTCTTTTTCATTTGTTCCTTTTTCTGTTTCTTTTAGTATTTCGTCTATTTCTTTATAACTTAATCCTAAATCTTCTTCATCAAACTGGTTTTCTTCTAATTCAGCTGAAGGTTTTCTTTCAATTATTTTTTTAGGTATTCCTGCAGTTTTTGATAATTTATATATTTCTGTTTTGAATAAGTTTCCTAATGGAAGAAAATCTGTTGCTCCGTCACCGTATTTAGTGAAATAGCCTAACATTAGTTCTGTTTTGTTTGATGTTCCTACAACAATTGCGTTGTTTTTGTTTGCGTAATTGTATAATACAATCATTCGGATTCTTGGTTTTAAGTTTGTTTTTGATGCACGGTTTTGTTCCCATGGAAGCATTTTATAAAACGGCTTAAAGAATTCATTAATATTTATTTCAACTGTTTTTATGCCTAGTTCTTCTGCTAATTCCAATGCATATTCTTTGCTTTCTGGAGTGTTTGTTTTTTCCGGCATTATTGCTCCTGTAACATTTTCTTTTCCTATTGCTTCTGCAACAATTTTTGCAGTAAGGGAAGAATCAATGCCTCCGCTTAATCCAATCACTGCTTTTTGGAATCTCTGCTTTTTAAAAAATTCTCTTGTTTTTTCCACTAATTTATTGTATTGTTCTTTTGAATCCATTTAAACACTTTAACTGCATAAAGTTTAAATATAAATTCAAAGCCTATTCTTTAATGAAAAACAAAGTAGTGATTGTTTCTGGTTTAAGTGGTTCAGGAAAAAGCAATTTAGTGGAATTTATTGCAGAAAAATTTAATTTAAAATGCATTCATACTTCAGGCTTGTTAAAAGAATTAATTGAAGAAAATTCAATGAATTTAAAAAGCAAAAAAAACACTGGATGGTGGGAAGGAAAAGAAGCAGAAAAAGCTTTTGATAAGAGAATGAAAGAAACAAAGTTTGATGAAATCCTTGACAAAAAATTACTGGATTTAATTGAAGAAGGAAATGTTGTAATGGATTCCTGGACAATGGGTTATTTAAGCAAAAAAGGATTTAAGATTTGGCTGAATGCTTCTGTTGAAAACCGTGCAAAAAGAATTTCTGAAAGAAACAAACAGGATTTCAAGGAAGTATTAAATGCAATTAAATTAAAGGAACAAAAAACAAAAGAAATTTACAAAAAACTGTATAATTTTGATTTAGGCGAAAACCTTGAAAAGTTTGATTTGGTTATTGACACAGAAGACATTTCAGAAAAAAAAGTCAGGGAAATTGTGTTAAAGAAATTAAAGGAGGTTCTTTAATGCCTGCGAAAAAGAAGCCAAGCAGATCTTCTCTTTCAAGAAGCTTTGCTAGAATAAAGCAAAAGCAGGATTTAACAGAAACTAGAAGAAGATTTCATAAGCTTGGTGAGCATATGATTACCCCTGCCCTTTTAGCAAAAGTCAATCCAATAAAACTTGCAGAAATGCTAAAGGATGCAAGACTTGCTAGGAGAAGTGTTCTTGCAAATTTAAAGGAAGCTAGGAAAATAGGAACTCCTGAACAAGTACTAGGTTTTAAGGGGGCATTAGTGGACATGGATAATTCTATAAAACAAATAAAAAGATTTTTACAAGAACACAAATTAAAAGAAAATTGAAATCATTTTTTTACTGCTAATCTAATATCTGATTCAATTATTGTTTTTCTTTTTGCGTGTTTGGCGAATTCGCCTGCTTGTCTTGAAATTTTTTCTCCGTCTATTTCAAGAATTGTTCTTAATTCTTTTGATGCTCCTTCACTGACTCTTAATCCAGAGCTTTTTCTGATAATTCTATCCAATGCAGCCAAAGGCAATTCAGCCATAATTCTGCCTCCTTTTAACCTGTAATGAATAAAATGGCTTTGTTTATAAACCTATCTCTTTTATTAGCTTTTTTTTGTTTTTTAATGCCTTTAACCCCTTTATTTCTCTGTTTAATCAGATAGTTTTTTTCATAGGCAGTCTAGTTCCAATTGATTTTTATTTAAATTCACTCTTTTTTTTGTATGGCTTTTGTTTCGCATCCACTAATCAGAGAAAATTCAATTCAATCAAGAATTTATCAGGAAGTATTGGTTGCAAGCGTATTAGAAAAAGGTAATTCTTTGGTTGTTGCGCCAACTGCTTTAGGAAAAACTATTGTTGCTTCAATGGTTTCGGCTTTTTTATTAGAAAAAAATCCTGATAAAAAAGTTTTGATTCTGGCTCCAACAAAGCCTTTGGCTGTACAGCATTATAATTCTTTTAAGAAATTTATTAATTTACCGGAAGAAAAAATTTGTTTAATGACTGGTTCAGTTCCTCCTGCAAAAAGAATTCCTTTGTGGAATGAATCAAGAATTATTTCTGCTACCCCGCAGTCAATTGAAAATGATTTATTGCAGGGAAAAATTTCTTTCAAGGATGTTGTTTTGATTGTTTTTGATGAAGCACACAAATCAGTAGGAGATTATAGTTATGTTTTTTTGGCACAAAATTATGTCAAGCAAAATCCTTCCGGCTTGATTCTTGGTTTAACTGCTTCTCCTGGAGGAGAAAAAGAAAGAATTGATGATGTGTGCAATAATTTGTTTATTAAAAACATTGAAATTAAATCAGAAAAAGATGCTGATGTAAAACCTTATGTTAATGAAATTAAAGTTGACTGGATTAAAGTTGATTTGCCTCCAAGTTTTATTGAAATTAAATTATTGTTAAGAGATTTCATGAAAGAACAATTAGTTTTTTTAAAACAATTTGGTTTTGCTAAGAGTATTTCAGTACAATATGTCAGAAGAACTGACTTGCTTGAAATGCAGTCAAAAATAAGAAGGGCAATTGCTTCAAATCCTGACAGAAATCCTGCTTTGTATTCTGCAATTTCAAAATTGGCTGCTTTATTAAAAGTTTCTCATGCAGAATTGCTTTTGGAAACCCAGGGAATTAATTCTTTGAATGATTATTTTTGCAGATTAAAAAAAGATGAAGATAAAACTAAAGCAGCAAAGTTTTTGATTTCTCATGAATCAATTTCAAAAGCAATAAAAAAAACAAGTGAATTAAATGAAAAAAATATTGAGCATCCAAAAGTATTGCAATTAATTAATGTATTAAAAAAACAGTTTTCTGATAACTCTGAAAGTAAAGTTTTGGTTTTCAGTCATTACCGTGGTTCAGCTTCTTTTCTTGAAAAACAATTAAATGCTTTTCCTGAAATTAAAGCAAAAAAGTTTATCGGGCAGGCATCAAAAGAAAATGATAAAGGAATGAATCAAAAAGAACAGATTCAGACAATTCAGGATTTAAAACAAGGAAAATATAATGCCCTTATAGCAACCGCGGTAGCCGAAGAAGGACTTGATATCCCTGAAGTTGATTTAGTTGTTTTTTTTGAACCTGTTCCATCTGAAATAAGAACTATTCAGAGAAGGGGCAGGACCGGAAGATTAGCTAAAGGAAAAACAATTATTTTGATGGCTAAAGGAACAAGAGATGAAGCATTTTATTGGAGCAGTATAGCAAAAGAAAATAAAATGAAAAAAACTTTAACTTCTTTGAAGACAATGCAGTTAAAAGGTTCTAATCCGACTTTAAATAAAAATAAAATGGATTCCCAGACTACTTTGAGTTCTTTTTCTGAAAATGATTTTATTTTGATTTTTGTTGATTCAAGAGAACAGGCGTCTAATGCAGTAAGAGAATTATCTAAATTTGATAATGTTTCAGTTAAAGTAAAACAACTGGAATTAGGTGATTATGTTTTAAGCGATGAAGTTATTATTGAAAGAAAAACAGTTGAAGATTTTTTGGCTTCAATGCTGGATGGCAGATTATTTTCTCAGTTAATTGCTTTAAGCACTAATTGAGAAAATAATCTGCCATCCAGCATTGAAGCCAAA